>Ga0116229_10001590_pt1 | contig 35818 bp, 23 predicted proteins | sample S1TSphgellanicum_3_FD_87313 | JGI IMG/M metagenome (GOLD analysis project Ga0116229, IMG submission 87313) | Host-associated microbial communities from peat moss isolated from Minnesota, USA - S1T2_Fc - Sphagnum magellanicum MG | ecosystem: Host-associated > Plants > Peat moss > Unclassified...
GAATCTACTATTACAAGTTCCTGGATTCAAGATCTCTTAGATAAATTATACGTCGGTTGAAGCTTTTTAAAACCAAAGTAGGCGTGGGTCTTCTCTATTACAAGTTCCTGGATTCAAGATCTCTTAGATAAATTATACGTCGGTTGAAGCTTTTTAAAACCAAAATAGGCGTGGGTCTGCTCTATTACAAGTGTCCTGGATTCAGGCACTCCTTTGGATAATAAGTTTCTTTTAAAAATAATTGGGCACACACACCCCCCATAGTCGCCTAGTAGGTTTGGCACTTTGATGCCGAATATTTATTACATTTTCTCCTAAGATTTCAGCATCACCATTAAGAAATTATTAAGGTGTACTTATTACTTGTTAAGTACACCTTAATAATTTCGCAAAAGTCTTGAATTTTTGTTCGTCATTATTATTTAGTGCCAGACCTGCTCAGTTACTACCTACAGTATATAAATAATTCTACAGTCTCCATGTGAAGAAAAGGAACTATGCGACCCAGCACCCACCAGTCTGAGTGCACCATTGAAAATCCATTCTGACTCAGTTATTGATTCACCACAACTGAGTTACCAAGGTTCCACCTTGGTAACGAGAACCTTGGTAACCTATCGGGTAAACCCTCCTACTCCTCACCTCACACTATTTAGGTAAGTACTACCTACATAAGTGGATAAGTGTAATAGGTAGGGATTGTAAGTGGTTATTATTATGTAGGTGAGTAAGTAGGTAAAGGCACTTGGTTGGATCCTAGTAGGTAGGTAGATACATCTGGATGGTTAGTACATGGCTAATGACTGTGGTTAGCACTGGGTTAGACATGAATCCAATGAAAGTTTCCTGTTCACATACTTATCATCCATCCTGCATTGGGTGTATGAGATCACGTTTATCTCCTTCCACCTGATGAAATTTCTTTGTGACTGAGTCTTGGTCAGAACCTTTCACTTTCAAAGGGCAGCAGGGCTGACAAGAGCCCTTCACCATGAAATTTAGTGCCTAGCTTTTTGCACTGTTGGATAACGAGCAGTTTTAGGAGGCTTAGAACAGTCCCATTATTGGGGGTGTATTGGGGTGTTCTAGTTCTTAGATACACACACATACATACCCATTACCTGGTAAGTAGAAGAAGAAAAGTAAGTAGCGTTCTTTGCTTCATAGCAAAGCTGCGGGGGGCTGGGCAAAAAGGTAAGGGAGGGGTAGTAAAAGAAAGAAAGCCAAGAAAGACAGCTAGGTGAAGTGGGTGACTTCATTCAGTGCTTTTTTCTTTCATTCACTTAGTTCCACTTTACTTCCCCTCGTCCTATTGGAGTTGTGACAGCCCAAATAATTCTGGCAAGGCTTCCAAGGCTTTTTCTTTCCATCAATAATGGGGGTGCAAGAGCATCCAATCAGTGTGAATGATGCAGGAGCTGCAGTCACCAGGAAAAAGGCGAGACTCTGGCCTGCACCCCCCCCGGCGGCACCCCCACTTCTCCCGTCTCCCACTATGCCTCACAATCAGACAGGTGGGTATTTGTTTTCTTGTCGTCTGCTGCTGCCAACAAAACATTACGAACTAGTGTTCCATATAGCACCCTCACAACCCCCCAAAAAATATATCTCAATCACAATCACATTTGTGTAGGGTACCTACTCCTAGTACATAAATAACATACCTGCTACAAGCCAAATCTCCGTCACAATGAACACATGCCACAGCTCCCCCTAGCCCCCTTACCTCTTCTAATTGGCAATTATAGCCCGCCCCTCCCCCCCACCCCATTTTGGTCCCACCCTTTTGCTAGTGTGTCTGCACTTGCTTTGCTCCCAAATTGATTACCTCATTGATATTGCTGCTTCATAACTCAATCAGCTGTGGGTCCAAGATTTATCAGTTCCTCATTTAGGCAAAACCCAAACAATGGCCTTCCACACTTGCCTCTGTATTTGGCTTTCTTTGCAATGGTCTTAACTTTTTTTCCCCTCCTCTCTGTGAGGCGCTAAATACTCCCCCCCCCTTAAGCTCTGTCTGGCACCTTTTATTGTCCTGACAGTGCAGCCATGCGGAGAATCGCGCTGTTCTGTCGCAAGGTTTTCATTTGGGGGCGGGGGGGGCGGGTATTTAGCATCTCCCCTTCCGCCCCCCCTCCCACCCCTCTAATATGGCGAAACCCATGTTAGTTCCTACCCAGATATATGTGCCTGAACAGGGCCCATTCCAGTGAGGAAGGGGGGCTTGATACCATTTGTATTACCCTCTGGAATGGGCCATTTCCAGCCCATTCCAGAGGGTAGGACAAAGGGTAAGACAAGAATATTGACACCCTTGACTTACCCTCTGGAATAGGCCAGTTCCAACCTATTCCAGAGGATAATACAAAGGTTAAGACAACAATATTAATACCCTTTTCTTACCTTCTGGAATGGGCTGGGCTTTACCCCATTCCAGTATGTAATCTGGCTGATATGGATTATTCTGGAACATTGGATCTCAATTCTGACACCTGAGCTGTTTATGTACAGAATCTTCTTGTATGGACTATTACAAAATTGTAATCCACAAATAACTCAAACCATTTTGTTTTATAATCTGCTGAGGGAAGTGGAAGAATAATCAATGACAACTGGCTTTTTGTGCAGATTGTTGGTGTTGGAAAATCAGATTCTGTTTGTGAAAAATTTCAGGATTTTTGTGTTTGTTAATAAAGTTCTTGTGTAAAGGCAGTTAAGTAAACGTGTTTTTAGCCTCTTTTTTTTTTTGGTGTAACTGTTGAAAATGATGTCCCCAGGTGAAAACTTCTTACAATGTGCAGAACCCAATTTGGCATTTTCAAAGAGGGGAAAAAGAAGAAGCATCCCCCTTGGAATGATGAATATGGTTCACAAAAGCTGAAGCAAATAATACAGATGCAAATTGAGTTCCTCCTTCCTTCTGTCCACCACTCACCCCTCCCCCACACACCTCAATGAAGAGTACAGTCAACTATATGCCTTCTACAACAACACAAATGATTCTTGGTATCTTGTCATTGTGGGCATCAAACTGATTATTGTTGTGCTCGTCCAATTGCTTGTACACCCAACCCATGGGCCAACACCCAACTCTTCTATAATTTGAACCAACCCCAACCGGAGTGTGAACTACTACTAGATGGTCTGGAATGTTGAGTATTAGTACTACTTTGGGGGCCATTGCACTCATGCAAAGATGGTCAGTAGTTGGGTCCCAGGCAGCTTACTTGCCATCCTACTCACAAACAAAGACATGAAAGGAATCCAAATTGGATTATTCTCTTTGTGGTCCAGTTCCCACTCATCGTCAGCCTATCAATCAGTTTTAATGAAAAACCCTCTAAAATTATTCCCCTAAAATCTTAAAAAGCCCTTAAAATTATCACAATAAAATGATGATAATTTGCTGTTTTAGCTGGAGGTGGCATTAGTCAGTGTTCCTCTAAAACATATTTTGAAAACTCTATATCAACATCGTTCAAAGCCTGGCCAAAGTGAACCAACAACTCTATCAGTGCACCATGAGGGATGGATGAATGATGGATGGACAGGAGACTTTTTCATTGGGTTCCTGTTTCTATAGTTAGCTTAGTTGCTAATTTTATTATCAACCTACTAACAACTTAACAATCCACTACCCCTGACCTATGTCCTGACATCTATTTACATATGCTTACTTACTAAATACCTATTTTCCTACCTATCCTATCTACTTAAAAATAAAACAAACATTGAGTGGAAATGATCACTAGGTATTTGAAAGCCTATGTTGGGGGCCTTATAATTCAAATGCATAAGAAGTAAGTTGTAGTATTATTTATTTCACCCAATTTCATAGATGAGATTCTCATGCCAATGATCAAAGAAAGATGTGTGCATGAATGGCCCAGTTATATGAAAACAAACTTACACATGGGTGGCTTTTTTCATCGATTGATTGTTGAACTCTCAGAGTGCAACAACTTGTAGTAAAAACTTATGCTGTATACAAATGACACTTTGTACTCCTCACTCTTAGCAATTTATCGGATCCATAGGCCAAACTTGTAAATGGGGTGGGGGGGACTTGGAAAATATGGGTTGGAAATTTTTGTGAATTTTGGCATGTTAGGGGAAAAAACCCTGCTCAACCTAGAGGTCAGTCAAAATTTCAAAGTTGGGTCTGCAGCCAACATTGACTGTGGCAAGCAAAAAACCATGACTTTTTTTAGTTTTATTTTTTGGGTATTTTGCAGGTGCATCAGAAATCCACAAGCTGGCCTCCAGGGTTGACAGATTCAGATTATGTCAGGCAGGTTCTTATGTTGAAAAAGGACAGGCAGGGTATAGTGTTCCTGGGCAGTTACCACCCTCAAACAAAAATAACTTCTTCCTACCTTCCACCCTCATTGCCATGCACTCAATGAACACAACCCCTTCTTGCTTACCACCCTCATCACCATGCCCTTAAACACCATATCCCCTTCCTACCGACCACCCTCCTTGCCATGCCCTAACATAACATAAACCCTACCTAGTGGCCTCATTGCCATGCCCTCCAACAACATAAATCCCTCTGGACCAGCCCTTCCTCCACACTTTAGGGGGTTCTGTAGACAATACAATTGTGAAATCCCTTTCAAGGTGGAACTTCTTTATGCTGTGTACTTCAATCCACCATGGATTTCTTTGAAGTCTGCTGGATCAACAATGAGATCCATATTGGCAAAGATCTGAAGACAGAAGTGATCCAGAAATATTTGGACTTTACAGGCTGTGAAGCAATGGGGCTGTTCAGGGAATGAGGGCCCTCCATGAGGTGGTGCTAGACCAGAATTCCCAGAACAGCCCCATTTCAGGTCCTTACCTGGTGTCAAGAATTGGGAGAATTTTTCTTTAGAAATGTATGGTTGTGATTTCATTTGAGAGGAGCAGAGGAGCCTTACATACAAGTTGCCATCCTCTATTGAGGCAGAAATTTTACTGAGGGTAAGTGACATGCCTCACTGGGTGAGGCAAGGTCATCACCATTTGATGAGGCACACCGAAGTGACACAGGGGCCAAGCTTGGGGCGAACCCAATGAGGCTCACCCTGGCATTGAAAGGTTGCAATGAAAGAGGACTCAGGCAGTGTGGACCTGTGCCAAAAGAGCATGCTAGCATTTTGGGACCACTGTGAACCGGCACCCACCAATGCACCATCCACTGAATGCCCATTATGACTCAGTTGTGGATGATCCTCAACTAAGTTACTGCCTGGTTTCATCTTGGTAACCCGTTCCAAAAGAAGTAAGTCTAACATGTATACAGGTAAATAACAAAATAGGGGACTATTAGGTAAGTAGATAGTTTATACATAATAAGAAGGGGCTGTTTTTACTACTTACCTAGTTGATAGGTATTAAATAAAGCAGCTGAGCTAACCACCATGGTTAGCTAGGGAACTGGAACCCAACAGAAAACTGTTTCCTGATCACATATCATCCATCCTTGATGGTGCACTGGTGGGTGCTGGTTCACTGTAGCTGCATTTAGGGTGTTGGCTAGGTAAGAGCAAACACTAATGCATGGGAAAGTGCCTTGGAAATGTATGTTGGCCCAAAAGGTGCCCAGGCATTGAGATCGACACAAAGAAGTGCCACTCATGGTTAAGTGCTTGGTGCCTTGATAGAAAGTTAGGAAAGTGGCCTAAGATCTGGCAACTAGTGCAAGGCAAGGACTTGGTGCCTTGACAACACCAATGTCTTGGTGATGTGCATGAAGAGTGAGACACTTGGCTTCCATTCGAAACTAAATGGGGTTCGTTTGTGCGATGAAGTCAAAGGGGCTTCAGGCAACTAATGTCATGGACATGAATGAAAGTCCGCATCAACCTGAAATTAGATTTGTTTAATGTTAGAAGAGTGTCTTGTCCCTTGTGTGAGGTTGGGAGTGAGTTAGACTAACCACAACTGTGGTTTGTGATGAAGAACCTTATGGTCCAACGCCTCCCCTATTGAGGCAAAAATTTCTCAAAGGTGAGGCATACTTCACATACACTAGAAAAATTCTACTACTTTTTAAGGTTCAATGATGATACTTCTACCTATACATTTTAAGCCTAAAGCTTAGCTAATCACATCCCTTCACCACCCAAAAAGAAGAAAAACCATATGATTAATATAACTATTGAAACAACTTTGAATTAATTAAATTTTGTTTTGGAAATTATATAAGATGTATGAAACCTATTTTTTGTTTTTCATAAAATTTCATGCAAAAAATCATCCATAAGTTCAATTTTGAAATATAATTATAATTTCTCATATTTTGTGACATGTATTAATTTGTTTGAAATATTCTTATTAACTATAAAATCTTCATCATTTGTTGATTTACAAAAAAATTATTCAAGTTTCAAAATTTTCAAAATCTATCTAAAATTCATAATATTTTATTCACATTTTATGTATAATTCTTGACAAAAAATTCAAAATTCAAAAAAAAAAACAACAACATTGTGCCTATGATTTTTGAGAATTTTAATGTACTTCACACCAATTTCATATTTGATTTTGTTCTTCAATGCATTAAGCTCTTTATGTTCTTGCAAGTTTGTTGCATGTCATCAAAGCAAAGTTTGGAATGTCATTTTTGTCTTCGTATAGAGAAAATGATCGACTATCAACAAGGGTCCAAGGGTAGGTTATGGATAATTGACTTATTGAATCTAAAATTGGTTAAGAATTCAATAGTTGATTGTATTGTTAAAGAACTTTTTTTTTGTTTTGTCATGTTCAGATTTCCAAAATCACATGGCTCTATGTTCTTCATATCCCTGGAAAGCCCTCAATGAGTATGGGTGCATTTGAGGAGATTTTGTTATGTTTAGACTTGCAATGAAGGTGTTATTGAATTTTGACATATTTTCACCACTAGAAATTCAATAGAAGTCAAAAATTAAGAAAATTGAGGATGCACCCTTGATATCCTTCGAAAGCCCTCAATAAGTATGAGTGGGCCAAGGTAGTTTCATAATTTTTAGACTTGTGGTGCAGGATTTACTGAATTTTGAGTATTTTTTTTCCTGTTGGAAATTCAGTTAGAGTCAAATAAAATCAAAACATTAAGAAAATTGAGTTTCACACAAACACATGTACTTTGTTGAATTACCTTACAATATGTGCTCAATTGCACATGCCACACTTTTAGCTTACTATATTCATTACTACTTGGTCCATTACTAGGCTAGCTGGTCCAGAAAGAATTTGTAGTAGGCCTCAATCTTATGCTACCCAAATTTCTTTTTTAAAAATCTTTCAATACCTATCCTTGAAAACATTATACTATGTAAAATTTAAATGCTTCTTAAAAAAACCTTGGATGCACCCCCCTAAACAAACGTAATTACCAAGGTGGTCATCCACCCCTCTAACCCATTTGGCTTTAGTTATTGTATTTCTGCAACTGAATCAAGAGATATTATACTTTTCTTTTGGCTTCCAATTGCAGTTTGGAGAGTTTGAGACGGTCTGATGTACCTAATAAGTACCAAGAACATTCCACAAAGCATGTTACAAGGTTCTAGAAGTAGCTCCAAAGCAATATTATTTTTAGCAATAATTTTTGACAAATAATTTTATAAAACCCAAGAAAAGATCTCCACACAATAATACCTGGAGAATATGAACTAGAGGTAACCAGGCAAGAAGAAGCTCTTGGTTGCTGGAAAAGGCTGAGGTTATTTTTGGTAACCAGTGTCTGTGAGCTGAATATTAAACATAACTAATGTTCTTTACATTCATCTATAACTGGTGTCCAGAGGTGTGGCAGCACTCCAATGGTTGGTGGCACGCAAGTCATAACTCATAACTCATGAGTGCAGACCATGTAATACAACATTGTTCCCAGCCAAAAAACTCCCATCCCGCATGTGACGGACCATTGGCTGCTGACGGAAAACAGGTTAAGTCCGGTAACAGGCTCAATGCTGCTGGTTATTGTACATAATCTCACCACTATTGCAGCTCAATTATATCTAGTAACCAGTAGTAGCCTCTCACCAGTTACATAGTCCTTAAGTAGAATGCATATTTGGATCACATTTCATCTGCACATAGAATGAGATCCAGGGCAGCTTGATATGTGATCTAAGTGAGATGTGTATGTCCAATTAGGACCTTAGGTTCTGAGTTGGGTATATGGAATTTTTTGGGTCAAATTTACACTAAAAATAAACAAGAATATGCAATTTTTTCCAATTTTTTTCATTGCCAAGCAGTGAAAATTTGCCCAAAAATTTCCATATACCCAACCCTTACCCACATGTAACCACCCAACAATAACAAAGTATTGCATGACAAAGTAGACTCTTCATAAAATAGACCATGGGACAAAGAGACTGTTATTTAGATTGGTTTTACATTAGGTTCCACGAGGTAGTCAAACCCTAAACCCTAAACTCAAACAATGCTTGAATGTTTTTATTTTCATAATTTGTTTAGCAAAATTGGTTAAATCTTGTTATGGATGATCGCCAATAGGTCTACATCGCATATTTTAAACAAATAAGTACAAGATTTCATTAATGTAAATGCAAAATGAATTGGATTCAAGAAAGAGACTAAAAGGTATAACTAGGTCTCCAAGATCTGTAGGTGTCAAACACAAATTGGTTCCCAATTCAAGGCAAGGCTGCAACCCAAATTGTAAACATATGCAAAGTTTTGGGTTTTTCTTTTTTGTTCCGCTTGGCAAATTCTCTATGGATGGCAAATTATTTTCTAATATGGCAAAGTATAAGTGTTTTCTTAGGATTTTAAATTGTCAAATTTTCTAAAAAAGAATTTAAAACATCATCACTTTCTACATAAAGTTCCAGTAGTTAATCACAAATAAAAAGAAAGCTTAATTTTCCTACTGACATGTTTTCATATCCAGATTTGGCTAGATTGTCAAATTGATGATTGCCACTTCAGCTACATCACAAAATTGGAAAAAAAAACACACACTATAATGTAAATTGTGTTCACTCTGAGCAGACGCTAAACCTTGAGCATGGACTATGAAATTTGCACTTGAATTTATTTACCAACTCTCTCACATGAATATCTAACTCTTCTTTTTAACCATAGGTGACCTAGGGTTCAACCCATGCAATTAAGTACAAAGGTCTCACAGCCTGTCTACCTCCATAGAGTACAAGGGCAGCTTCAACACATGTATGTTGAATAATTCATTAATTTTGAAGATTCCATGTTGGAAAACAAAATAATTTTGGATACTTCAAAAGATGGTCTAATTTCCTTCACCAAAAAAAAATTCTTTGGGAATTTATTTATTTTTTCAAACTTTCAACATGTAAGAAAATATATAATTAGTGTCCTAGCTGCCAATGTACCAGGGTATCTGACACATCCAAAGAAAGTAGATGCATCATTTGTCAACTAATTGTGATTGAATGATTCTTCACCCAAGGGTTGTTGCTTGTTAAGTGCCATTTCCTAAGTTGATACATTGAAGAGTAATATGGTTTCTCAACTTTTGCAACTCCCCCCCCCCCCTCTTAAGACAACTATTGTCTAAATTTGGCAAATTCTAAAAGAAATTCTAAAAACCTGGCGAATTTGGTGTATTTTTCCCAATAAAATCCGTTGGGGCCTTCTCGAAACTTTACTTTTTTTTTTACTAAAGTGGTGGAATTTTGCCAAAAAAAAAGACCGGATGGAACATCAGAAATTTGAAAGATAAAAACAGTGGAACTTGTAACTATGCAACCACATCAGTATATGTGCAATTGACATAATTTTGGGTTTTGTAAAATCCTAGTGTAAATTGCTTAGTGATTTTGCATATAATTTTTGAGTTCAAAAATTTAAAATGTTAATTGATTCCTTGCATATGCTATCCAAGGTTTTTTCCCCCACTCAATTTTGTGACACAAACTTCACCTAAAAATTAGCAAAATTAGTCGAATTTACACTTGAAAAACACATTCTCCAAAACTTTCCCAAATTTCTGGGAAAGTGACAAACTTTGTTGAAGAAAAATCACCGTTGCTATTCAGTTTTTTCCTTTAGTGTTTTTTTGTTGAAGGGCACAAGTGAAAGAATCCTTTGTGAAGAGCAAAGACACAGTCTGTTCTTTTTGTTATGTTTTTGTTTTTGAGGAAAGTTATGGTAGGTGCCCACACATGTAATAGTGTCAAACAGCCTAATCTATGGTGCATGAAATATATGACCCAAAAAATTCCAAGATAAGCGCTCTTGGGATTTTCCAAATCTCAAATCAACTATTTATTCCATCCCAAATGGAAATTACATAGTACATAATTAAGTGATAACCCCAGATGTACATGTTCATTCATTCAAAGCTACAACATGGAATAAATCTGTTAGATGATAAAATCCAAGTGTTTTAGCATGCGGTTGTGAAGTCTTTTACTTGTCTGCGCACTTTCTGTAAATGGATGAATGGAATTAGTAAAAATGAAGCTCGTGATTTATAATAAGAAACGCTATCGGAGTCAGAGCATATTGCTAACTTCTGTATTTTGGCAGCTTAGTTTCCTCTTCTTCCTTGCAATATAATCAATATAAAAGATTGGTTTCAAATGTCATTGATCTTTTGTTTTAATGGGGGGAAATGTCTTAACCTTGAGTTTATGACCAAAATTAGGAGGAGACAAAAAAAAGGGGCGGGGAGGGAGGGAGGGAGGGGGGGGCGGCAAGAATGAATTAAGGCAAGGGAGGCGCCTAGTTTTTCTTGTGAAAGGGAAACGTGTGGGAGTGCAAAGAGAGACTTGCAAGTGCATTCCTATTCTTAGGAATTTAGACTCATAGGGTGTCCAACAAGTTTGGAGCAAGAGTTGAAGAGTCAAACCTCATTCAAATGGAACATTCTTTCAACTAGTGAAAATGGACTTGCATTATCAATTTGGAGTATTGAAACACAAGTTGTGACCAAGGGAGTGGTTGATAATCAAATTGATAGTTTGATTTTCAACCATTAAAACCTAGGAAATAGGGGTCAAACAACTTTTGATTGGAGTGTGTGATATGTGGAATTTTTTCAAAAAATTCTACAAGTTCATGTGGTTAAACACTTAAAATAAATTTGTTTTGAGGGAGTTATGAGGCTTCAAAAACTTGAAATATAATGTGCTTCAATATTTTTGAAAGACCATTTTGAGGCTTTTGGGAAATTTTGCCATTTCAATGTAGTTTTTATGGATAAGTCTAGAATGTATTATATAGAGGATGGTGGTGCCTTCTCCTAAGGCCATGCCATGTGAGAATTCTAAGGAAATTCATGACCCCAATTGGTTCAATTTTCTTTAATCACAATTTGTATTATTTGGCTTGTGTAAGTGAATTGATCAAAAGGTCTCCTTCAGTGTGACTTTGACTTAATCTCATCTTGAAGCTTTCACATCTCTTTGTCCTAATTTGGGGAACCAAAGAACAATTTTTTTGTAATACGATGTATTGTACGTTATTTTAATACTTTATGGCAAGCCTTTGAACTTGACATTTTTGTTTGGCCAAGACTACAAAGTTCGTCAAATTTTTCACCACAAAGGTAAGTCAATTGCCCTTCAACCAAATTAATGCTGGTAATTTGGCTACATACATTCCTTTAAGAAGGGAGATCTAATTCCATCCTTCCCGGTTGACAAGTGTTTTTGGTGAAACTATTTTCTAGAAGACGATTGCCTTTTTCTCTCTTTATCTTTTTCTTTGGTTGGTTTGGTTGCCAACTTGGTGATACTAGTTTCCGGTTTTGAACATTTCAGCCATCATCTTTTCAATTATGAAAATCAGAACTCCCTGCACAACTGATTTGATAACTTTTGGATTGAAACGTGTGATGGCCTAAAGAAAATCTTTCACCAATAGCCGAATTGTACTCAACTACACATTAGGCAAACCGAAAATGCCAACGTGCCTAGCCCACTCAACATCTCTTCCGACTATCCATCACTAAAATTTGTCCATTTCCGAAAAAAAGATTTTTCCTTTACCAAAAAGTGTCATTACCATTTTTTTTTCTCCTCACGATCTATTCGGTGCAAGATGGCTTCCACCTGATTCTGATCCTAAACTCTCCCTCCTCTTCATCTTGTTGATGCCATCTTCTTGTTGATGTTTCTTTTCATCTTCACCAACAAGAATTGATATTATTTTTTGCAGCATAACAATACTAGAAAGAGATAGTAAAAATTGAATGAGTCATGCCTCCTTTTATATTGAAGTTTAGGTGTTTAAACTTGGCGCCATGCAAAAACCATTGTGGAAGTACAGATGAACTCTTCATGTCCTTTCGACATCATTTCGTTGGTTTGGATGAAAACACAATCTATGTGGAATGCCAACTTTTTAGTTGGTCTCTATCAAAATCCAATGGATTGAAAATGCTTTTTGATTTGGTAGTTCTAGCAACCATATTTTTTCAATTGACTTTAGTTTTCTATGTTGTCTGATTTTTGGTAGAACCATACCAAAAATATTTTTGTGAGTCTTCTTTAAGCTATGAGTCTTCTTTGTTCTTTGAATCATCCTTGTTTTCTAAGTACTATTTGTGCTCTGCTTCGACAGTAACTTCTAGTCCTCTGGGAGCTTTTCCCAAATATTTACAGGGTTTGAGCTTGTTGATGTTCACCAAAATGGAATTTAGTTCAAACTTGTCAATGTTGACGAATAATATAATATTGTTGGGGAAAATGTATTTTATATGAACCAAACCATCATTCTTTGAACTTTTTAGTGTGTTCTTTTTTGCCTTCAAAACCAAAGAACTATATCCCCTATGGAGAAAGTTTTAATTTTGTGGTTTTGTTGAGTCCATAATGTCATGTTCCATTCCCTTCTACTTGTCGAATCTGCTACCTCTTGGTGGGTTTCATCCAAATGTTCCAATTTTATCATGCGATTAGTTATAATACAAAGGGGAAAAAAGTTTTGGTTTAGATGTGAATTGTTCATGGGCAACATGTATTCTATTGGCATCAAAGGGTAAAGGCCATAAGCCAGCTGAAATGGTGTGTGTTCGATGGTTACCTTGAATGTTGTGTGATAAACATATAAAATTGTGTGTAGGTGTGCATCCCAATTAGTGTGGTTCTCATTCACCAATTTAGTAAGTAATGAACCAATGACTTTGTTGGTGGATTATGCTTGTCCATTACCCTATGAACAATAAGTGGTTCAGGTCATATGCTTTAATAGAAAATGGTTTGTAAGAATTTCAATGGCATCATTAATAAAGTGAGTGCCTTAACCATTTACTAAAATAAGCGGACAACCAAACCTTGTGAGAATGAATTCATAGATGAATTTTGCTATCATGGTTGTTGTATTGGTGCATAGTGCCTTTGCTTCTACCCACTTGGTGGCATAATCAATTGCTACCAAAATGTACTTGTTTTTTGTATACCTGCTTTGATTAGGTCGATGAAATCCAATCCCCACTTCATGTAAGGTTCTGTTGGTAATGAAATTATTAGTTTTGTTATGTTACTTTATATTAGATTTTTCGTTCATTGACAATTGTCACAAGCTTGGCAGTATTGGAAAGCATCCTTGTGCATCGTGGGCCACCAATATTTCGGGTCTAAGATCTTGTGAATTGTGATTTTGAATGAGAAATGTTCACCATTGATTTTTTCATGCATTTCTTATAGCACTGTGGGTATTTCCAAGTCCTCAAAGCAACGTTTCAAAACTTGGTCTTGACCTTAACAATATATTTTGCCCTATACCAAGGGAAACTGTAAAGCTTTCAAGGCCAGTTTTTTCTTTAGCTGTCGATTATAGTGAATTAAATTTTTTTTGATGGTGAGGTATTTAGAAATTTCATGTACATTGGTTGTAAAAGGAAGAAGGTATTGTCCGTTGTTTAGTTTAATACTCCACTTTCTTTTGTGAGATTGGGCATCTAGGATAATGCATTTGTCACAAAGTGAGATTTCCTTGATTTATAAATAATTGAAAAATCATATTCCAAAAAAAGAAGTAACCACCTTGTTATTCTCCCTAAAATTTGGGGTTTTTGGACCAAGTATAATAACGCCATATGGTCCGCATAAAAAATGAATTTGTTACCCAAGAAGCAATGACAAACTTATGAAAAGCATACACAACTGTGAGTGCCTCCCTTTTAGTTGTCATATAATTTTGTTCAACATTGTTGAATAATTATAATGCATAGGCAATCGGTTGGTTGTATTTTCCAGTAAGGTTCTACGTTAGCATAACCTTGATTGCCAAATTAAAAGCGTTTGTGTGAACATGACATTCGATGTCCCAATGTGGTGAAATCAAGATCGGTGCATTCATGTAATGCTGTTTGATTTTTTCCCAAGCATGTTGGCATTGTGCTGTCCACTTGAAAGCTTCTGTCTTTTGTAATAGCTTGGTAATGGGAGCCATAATGAAATTAAATTCTTGATGAAACCTCGATAGTATTGTGCCATACCATTGAAAACTTGAATGTCTTTAGGTGTTTTCGGTGTAGGCATGTGAATAATAGTTAAAATTTTCTTTGGATTTGGTAGGTATTATGTATTCCAAGATAATGCCTAAATGCATGAGGAACATGCATTTTTCCAGGTTCAAGCTTGTACCAAATTCTTTACATTTATCAAAACATAGTTATAACTTTGGTAAATGGATGTTTAAATCACCAAACACACTGAAGTCATCCAAGAACAATTTTCTTTAATTCCTAGTTATTAAAAAAAGAATAATAAAGGGAAATATTTAAAGAGCTGGTCAAAGATGTCTCTCACACCTACTGACCCAAAGAAGAGGACCCCACCCCCCACTCGCCAAAAAAAACACACACACACACACACACACAAAAAGAAAATAATTAGTCTAGAAGTTTGTCCAACCGTGCAATCTTTACTCACAATGAATTTCTTAGGAGAGCTATTTAATTTACAACAACAAGCTCCTACTTGCAAGTGACAAACCAAACGAATAATTGTGCACAAAAAAAAAGTATAACATCACAACTATTGTTTTGTTGCCGTCTCCAGAATAAGAACAACTACTTGACCGACACACACACACCATATAAGGCCGTACATGAATTAAAATCCTTTCTCAAATAACAGACTTTTCACTTGCGGACTCTAACCTTTTTAGCAGGTGACGGTGGTGGTGCCCACAAACAATTTATTTATTCCCAAAATAAAAACACACATTTCCTCAACATTGCATCATTCCAGAAAGAGAACTGAAAAAACCAGGACTAAGAGGAAAAAAAAGAAAAAGGCCTCAATTTCTGACCCAACCAGACCACCCCTGAAAACCCCTCAAAGAAAGCAAAGTTGCAAAAAGAAAAAAACCCATTAGAAATTAACAAGGAGAAAATGAACTCCTTAGGTACTACTTACATATCATGTAGGTGGGAAATGTAGGCGAGTAGGGAAGGAGGTAGCAATTATTGTGTTTGGTGCCATATTGAGTAGGTTAGGTACCTACTTGACTTAGTCTTAGGAGCTAGTGATGCTAGGTACCTAGAGAGTAAAGGGGCCTATTTGTAGGTACCTATTGCTCATGGGGCCTACAGACTGGCGTATAGGTGTGTTCAATGGGGACCTAAAAGCTATCATATGTACATGGGGCCTCATTAGGTACATACCGCCCATCCATACTGTCGATTGGGCCTATGGCTACGATGCTTCATTTTGTGTATGGTTGGTTTCATTATGATCCAGGGACATAGTAAATTTACTCTACTTTTTTGAGTGGAAACTGAATAATAAATTATAAAAAAGGTTATGGACTTGGCTTTTTTAAAGAAAAAAATTGTAAATTGTTTTAAAAATGGAGTTGGGGAGCGGGGGGCGAGGGGAGCTGAGTAATGTCAGGTTCCAAACTGGGGGTATCCAAGAGGCATATAATAAAAATTACACACATTATTGGGGGAGGGGGGGAAATAGGGGTTGGTGAAGAGTGTGTAATAAACCATTTATTATTATTTTTGGGCCATTTTTTTTCCCTTCTCGCCACTAGTTTTGGGCATGATTGAAAGTTGCTTCTGTCATGCAATAAGGGATAGAGAAGTAACATGAGGTGATAATTTGGTAAGCTGATTCTATATTGATAATTGCATGTTTTGTTTTGTTTTGGGGGTTGAAACAAGGGTTTCGATCATTGTGAATTTTGGGTTGAAATGTCAGTTCTATAGGTAGTTATTGTCTTGTGATTGCCACGTGGATTTTCATGGCCACAGTGAACCAGCACCCACCAATGCATCGTCAAGGATAGATGATATGTGATCAGGAACAAATTTTCTGTTGGGTTCCAGTTCTCTAACTAATCGGCTCAGTTGCTTTATTTACTACCTACCAACCAGGTAGGTAGTAAATAACAGCCCCTACCTACTATGTCTAAACTATTACTTACCTATTAGTCTCCTATTTTGTTACCTACCGGTCTAGACGTTAGACTTACTTCTTACAAAATGGGTTACTAACTGAGTCATAACAGGCATCCAGTGGATGGTGCACTGGTGGGTGCTGGTTCACTGTGGCCCGTTTGCATCAAAATGTCAGTTCCCAAACGACAACAGTAGATAATTGTGTTTTGGTTTGAATTGTTAGTTCCTGTTGGGTTATGCTAAAATGAAGAGGAAATCCTACCCCCACCCCCACCAAAACAATTTTATTTTCTTTTTGACGATATCATAAACCCCTCCCCTTCCCTAACAAATTTTCATGGTTTGGGCCCTTTTAAGTGGTGTGTAATGTCTGATGGGGGGGGGGGGGGGATGTTGGTTGGGGTGTTAATCAACAATTTCAATCCGGCCAAAAGACACTAACTAAATAAATAAAATTAGCCCTCCAAAAAAGTAGGTACCTCCTTGTTAAGTACCTACCTGGTTTGATGAGCTGGTTTTTAAAGGGAGGAATGGGTAAAAATTGTCACCCTATTTATTTATTTATCTATTGGGCATTTTCTTTGGTTGAAAGTTGACATAGGAATCTGTTAACCAATGTTTTTTTAGGAGGTTTTTTATGTAGTCTAAGTGGCAATCGGATCTAGGAAGATTTAACCAAATCTAGCTACTAACCAGATATTAAGAAAAAATCATTTAATAAACCTTGTATGTTTTATGGCTACATGCTCAAAATCAAATATAAAAATTTCACAATTTTGTGTTCACACTTCTGGCGATTGAAACCTTTCAAAATCACTTCATTTTGGAAATTTTTATTTTTATTTCACTTTTTGGCGAAAATTAAAAAGGGCCAGTAGGCTATTAACTATAGTTATAAACCTGGTTGGCCCAGTAGCTACCTTGATGCTAGGTACCTAGCTAGTTAATCGAGCGTCCCTAGGTAAGTACCTTGATATTTGATACCTACCTAGCTGGATGAGCTGGACCTTAAAGAACAAAGGCGGACGGCCAAATAATTGTGACCTGGTGACTGTGGTCAGTAGCTATCTTGTTATGTATACCTATCTACTTACCTATTTACCTATGTAATTGGCCGAGCTGAAACTTAGTAACAACTCTGAAAGTGACAAGTAAAAAATTATCACACTGATAAGTTACCTTGTTGTTAGGTATCTACTTATTTAGGGGGTTGACCATGACTTCTTAGGTACCTAAAGCAATAGATAGCGTGTTGTTACCAAACCTACTCACTTATCTATTTACCTACCTATCAACCTATCAACCTACCTGTTTGTCCTACCTACCTTGTTGGATGATCTGGATTCTAACAACATTGGGGAACGGTGGGGTGTAAAAAATTGTGAACCTAATAGGTTAGTTTGTTGTTAAGTATCTACCTGCCTAGTGGGTTGGCCATGACTTATTAGGTACCTAGAGCAGTAGATTCTCTTGTTTTTACCTACTTGTGTACCGTAACGTACCTACTTATCTACCTACCAAGCTACCTGTGTTCCTACCTACCTAGTTGGATGAGCTGGGTCCAGCCAACGAGAGAGAGAGAGAGAGAGAGGAGGCCAGTGACGGAAGTGTTGTTGCGTGGGGGCGTTGTTGTTGTGAGTAGAAGAACTACTTGTCTGCTTCTACTCTCGCCACCCATCTCTCTCTCTCTCGACATCGCTTCTTCTTCTTCTTCTCGCTGTAGTTGACGTCCTGGAGAAGAAGAAGCAGCAGCAAGCAGCAGTGGTAATAAAATTGTCAGAAGTTGTAGCACTAGCAGTTGTTAGCTTCCAGTTTCAGCTGCAGTTTTTTGTTTTCTCTTTAGCTATCTGTCTTGCTCTTGCTGTGCACCACCGGTTGGTTGCGATCTGTGGATCGTCTGTCTGTGTGTGTGTCTGAGAGAGAGATAGATATAGAGAGAGAGAGAGAGTGTGTGTGTGTCTGAGATCTTTGCCTCTTTGTTTGTGTTTTCTTTCTTCTGTCCCAGCTCCTTTGAGTTGCAGTCAGTGATCGGCAGCAACCAGAAGCAGAGAGCAAGGAGTCTTACTGGGTTGTTTGGTTGTTGTTGTTGTGGTTGTTTCAAGGGGAGCAGCAACAGGAGCTGGGGGGTGAGTTGTTGGTGGTTTGGTTTTGATCAGAGGTGTGGAATTGGAAGCTTTGTGCAGCTGGTGTTGGGGGGGGGTGTGGGGGAGAAGAAGGTAGGTGGGTGGGTGGTGAAGGGGAGATTGGGGAAATGGTGTGGTATCGGCATGGGAAGCAGCAGAAGCAGCAGCAGTAGACGATCTGATAAGAAGAAGGGAGCAGCAAAGCTTTTAATAGGTGGTAGTACATAGCAAAAGGGCTGCCAGGGGATGCCTTCACGCAATGTGTGAGGAAACAAGTTCACCGCAGGAGCAGAGTTCCTGTGAGAGTTGAATCTGAACAAAAAGGAAGAACTGTTGTTGAAGAAACCGAAAAAAAAGCCATAAGGAAAGAAGCTCAGGACTTAGAGATCACAAGGAAGGAAGGAGCGGAGCACGGGGGCAGGATCTGTGCTGAGCACGTTTGCTGCTGTACGCAGACATGGAAGCAAATGCTGGTCTGGTTGCAGGCTCTCATAACAGAAACGAGCTTGTGGTGATTAGGCCAGAGAATGAAGGCGTAAGTCTATCCGTTCCCACCCTTCTCTCTCACTCTCTCTCTCTCTCTCTTTGTCTCTCTCTGTGGCCACACCCAGAGAGCCAGCCGGTCTGCAGCTGTATGGGTTTGCATATGGAACTGCGACCGTCTGATCTGCACTGGGCTGCCGCACTCAGAGCATTTCAGAGACACCCCAAAGCTGGAAAAAGAGATTTGGTGAAGTGGGTGAATGCTGAAAGAGCTTTGAGCTTTTTCTGTGGAAAGGAAGAAGAAGGTTTTGGGCAAATGGGTTTTTGGTATAGAGAGATGGCTTGTTATGGAAGGCTTGGTGAAAATGCCAGATTTGATGGATGGATTGATTTATGCATTGTTGTAGAAGAAACCCAAGTCTGAGAACACCCTTTGAATGGAGCTCAGAAGGGGTGTGGCACTGACATGCTGTGTGTTTTGTTTTGTTGTGTTTTGTGCTGCGGATGGTGCTTTTGGTGCTGTTGCTGTCGTTGTTGCTGCTGCTGCAGCCAAAACCTCTGAATCATGTGAAAGGCCACATTTGCCAAATTTGTGGAGATGATGTTGGGTTAACCACTGAAGGTGAGCTCTTTGTGGCTTGCAATGAATGTGCGTTTCCAGTCTGCCGCCCCTGTTACGATTATGAGCGCAACGATGGAAACCAGTCTTGTCCTCAGTGCAAAACCCGCTATAAGCGACACAAAGGTATGTGTAATTGTTTATCTGTTGCCTGCAGTGGTGCTTGCATTGTGAGTATGATGATAGCGTGCATGAAGAGCGGAAGCATCTTTGTGGTATTTTCTTATGGAAATTGTATGATGCTTTTGTGATGTGGGATTTTTGTTTTGTTTTGTGTTGTGCTGTTGATTCTTGATGGGGTTTCTTTTTGTTGTCAATTTCATTTGTTTATTACAGGGAGCCCACGAGTGGATGGTGATGAAGAGGAAGAGGGTGTGGATGATCTGGAGAATGAATTCAACCTCACTGAGGCTAGCAAGCAAGACAAGGAGCATGTCACTGATGCGATGCTGCATGGACACATGAGCTATGGTGGCACATATGACCGTGATCTGCCACACCACATGATGCATGTGCAGCCACAGTTCCCACTGCTCACCAATGGTCAAGTGGTATGACCACCCATCATCCCATCATGTGAAGCCAGTTGCACAAGTAGCAATACATGTTGTCCTGTTTATTTGATTGCATTATTTGTTGCCATCCAAAGAAGATCAATCAGTCAATTTTGAGGAGTTTTTTCTGTCAAATTGTGTGGAAATTACAGAATTTTGTTTTGTGTTTTTGAAATGAAATGAGTGGCCGTGGTGGTGGTGGGGGTTTACAGATTTGGGTTATTGGCTGACTGTTGTGGGATGGACTGATTCTGCAGGTTCCAGATGCTGAGGATGAGCAGGCTATTGTTGTTCCTCCAGGTCTTGGGAATGGGGGAAAGCGTGTGCATCCTCTGCCATATCTTGAATCCAACCTTCCAGGTATGGACTACTCCTACTTCCGACTCATTCCTTCTTCCACGCCAGGAGTTGATTTCAGTTCTTGTTAGCTGCTCCCTGATCGCGAACAGGAGCCTGAATGCCATCTCTTAGTAATTGGATGTGACCTTAGGTATTTCCCAGAGACCTGCTGTAGCTGATTTTTTAGATGTATGTTTTATTTTCTTTGGGGTGAGAATACAGTTCAGGCAAGGCCAATGGACCCAACCAAGGATTTGGCTGCCTACGGCTATGGTAGTGTGGCCTGGAAAGAGCGGGTGGATAGTTGGAAGCTGAGGCAGGAGAAAATGCAGATGATGACAATGGAGGGAGGTCAGCAGCTCACTGGAGGAAAGGGTGGTGACTTCGATGATCCAAATGGCCCTGATCTACCGATGTGAGTTTGGAGTCTTGCTTACTGAGAAATAAAGTTCATTTCCCCTTTTGCAATTAGTACACATGAAGTCAGTCACATTCATAGAAAGGAGGATCTTTGGACTGTGATCTAATTTGATGCTGTTGAAAATGTGCAATTTGTTGATTTAATTGTCGCAGTAATATAGTATTTTCAAATTTTCACCAATTTTCATGCATTGTTTGAAGAAGAGAATAAGTGTTGTTCAAAGAAGTGATTTGTGTTTGTGATGTGAAATAGTGTTGTTTCTCATCTTGGGTCTTTGCTGTCTGCTGCTCTTGAGCAGAATGGATGAGGCAAGACAGCCCTTGTGGAGGAAGGTGTTCATCCCATCCAGCAAGATCCAACCTTACAGGATGATCATTGTTCTTCGACTTGTGATTGTTGCATTCTTCTTCCGATATCGCATACTGAATCCTGTGACCAATGCTTATGGCTTGTGGCTTACATCAGTGACATGTGAGATTTGGTTTGCCATTTCTTGGATTCTTGATCAGTTTCCCAAATGGCTTCCTATCAACCGAGAGACCTACCTGGACAGACTCTCACTAAGGTAAATAAAAGAAATATTGATATTTCAAAATAACTTTATAAGAAAGAAAAATTCTGTCTTTTCTTTCTGGCACTTGTCACCTCATGTATTATCTGCTGAACTGAGACACGCTCAGAATAGGGTTCAAGAACAAAAACAGAGGGGAATTCAATTCTGAAAGCATCATTGTGTGCGAGAGAGAGAGCTAGAGCAACCTTATGAAGAAGAGCCTGCAATTCTGTTGTTGAATGAATTTTTGCAGGTATGAAAAGGAAGGTGAGGCTTCACAGTTGGCATCAATTGACATCTACGTCAGTACAGTGGATCCTGCAAAGGAGCCACCCATTGTGACGGCCAACACCATCCTGTCAATCCTGTCAGTTGATTACCCTGTGGACAAGGTTTCCTGCTACTTGTCTGATGATGGAGCAGCTATGCTCACATTTGAATGCTTATCTGAGACTTCTGAGTTTGCCCGCAAGTGGGTTCCATTTTGCAAGAAATTCAGCATTGAGCCTCGTGCTCCTGAGATGTATTTCGCTCAAAAAATTGACTACTTGAAGGACAAGGTGCAACCCACGTTTGTGAAGGAGCGCAGGGCAATGAAGGTGACTGAACTATGTGACAAAACTTCCACTACTTGCATGTTGTGGGTTTGCTAATGCACTGTAATAATTCAATGGTTTTACAAAGGTTCAGATCCATTATTGAGCCAGTTTCAGATCTCCCAATTGCTCAGGACTGATTGCAGATCACCTGTTGTATTATGTGCAGAGGGAGTATGAGGAATTCAAGGTCCGCATAAATGCTTTGGTTGCTAAGGCTCAGAAAGTTCCGGAAGAGGGATGGACAATGCAGGATGGGACTCCATGGCCCGGGAACAGTACTCGTGATCATCCTGGAATGATCCAGGTAAAATGTATTACCACATCTGCTTTTTGTTTCCATTCTCCTTGTTCTCCTCCTTCACCTTACAGAAATTTCCCATATGGTTCTCTTTTTTTCTGCTGGTAATACCAAGAAGTCTGGCTTATTTTGTTAACTTGTGAGTCACCCTTGTATGCTGCAGGTGTTCTTGGGTCACAGTGGTGGTCATGATACTGATGGAAATGAGCTTCCTCGACTGGTCTACGTGTCCAGAGAGAAGCGACCTGGTTTTAACCATCACAAAAAAGCTGGTGCCATGAATGCTCTGGTGAGTAACAAATACTGGAAATCATTTCCTATGCTAGACAACCACCACCACCACTCACATGGACCAATTTTCTTTCATTTCGTCCCCACTTGATGTTTTGGTATAGTAGGAGATACCTCTCTCTGGTTCTAATATTTGACCAATTTCTGATGCCTTTCAGGTGCGTGTGTCAGCTGTCCTCACAAATGCACCCTATTTCCTCAATCTTGATTGTGATCACTATATCAACAACAGCAAAGCGCTTCGAGAGGCCATGTGCTTCATGATGGATCCCCAGCTCGGCAAGAAAGTGTGCTATGTCCAGTTTCCCCAGAGGTTTGATGGTATTGATCGCAATGATCGATATGCCAATCACAACACTGTGTTCTTTGATGTAAGTAACAGAAGGATCCCATCTTATTGTTTGTATTTGGGTACTCTATTTGCTCTACAATCTTTACTGAAATGTAGTGTATGTTGATTGCCACAATTGCATTCTGACATGTTCTATGATTGAGGTGCACAGATCAACTTGAAGGGTCTTGATGGAATTCAAGGTCCAGTGTACGTGGGAACTGGATGTGTCTTCAGGAGGCAAGCATTGTATGGGTACGAAGCTCCATACAAAGGGGGGAAGCCACCAAAGTCTTCTTGTGGCAGCTGCTGCCCATCATGGTGCTGTGGTTCTCGCAAGAAGGCCAAGAAGCCCAAGTCATCCAAGAAGAAAGGAACTCTGCGGAGTGACTCTACCATCCCCATCTTCAGCCTTGAAGATATTGAGGAGGGTGTGGAGGGTAAAGATCCAATTCCTTCCAAACTGATCCATTATGTATAGCCAGCTCTCTTTTGCCTTCTCTTGGTAAATTGTTATTACTATTGCAAAAAAAGAAAAAAAGAAATCAGTTTCTTGAGTTTCAAGGACTAAAAACCTCTGATTTTGCTCAATGTAGGGATTGAAGATGAGAAGTCGTCTCTCATGTCTCTGAAGAACTTTGAGAAGAGGTTTGGTCAGTCTCCTGTGTTCGTTGCTTCTACTCTGCTTGAAAATGGCGGCGTTCCACACTCAGCGAGTCCAGGTGCCCTTCTGAAGGAAGCAATTCATGTCATCAGTTGTGGATATGAAGACAAAACAGAGTGGGGAAAAGAGGTAATGAATGAATGAAGTCCTTTTGCTGACTGACTGACCTTAAGGTTGTCCTTTTGATGTCCTTTCATGTCATGGAAAATTTTTCTCTGCAATCCAAAGGTACAATTCAGACAGAATGCCAAAAGATACTTACCAATGAGGCTCATCTGAAACATTGCAGATTGGATGGATCTATGGGTCAGTCACAGAAGATATTCTGACGGGATTCAAGATGCATTGCCGAGGGTGGCGTTCAATCTACTGCATGCCACACAGGCCTGCGTTCAAGGGATCGGCACCCATCAATCTGTCTGATCGGTTGAATCAAGTGTTGCGTTGGGCACTTGGATCAGTGGAAATTAGTCTCAGCAGGCATTGCCCCCTTTGGTATGGATATAGTGGACGCTTGAAATGTCTGGAAAGAGTTGCGTACATCAACACCACAATCTACCCACTTACATCTTTGCCACTTGTTGCCTATTGTACCCTCCCTGCTGTATGCTTGTTGACAGGAAAATTCATCATCCCCACGGTGCGTATTCCCAGGCTTTTTCTTTCTTGCAATTTGCAGCTATTTCCAAACCCACTATTTCCATGTCCATAACTCATCTATGGTTCTCACTGAATGTTCTGCCCTTGTGAAATCCACAGATTACTGACTTCAACAGTCTCTGGTTCATTGCACTCTTTTGCTCCATCTTTGCAACTGGTATTTTGGAGATGCGATGGTCAGGAGTGGGAATAGATGAATGGTGGAGGAATGAACAGTTTTGGGTGATTGGTGGTGTGTCTGCACATCTGTTTGCGCTGTTCCAAGGTCTGCTCAAGGTTTGTGCTGGTATCGACACAAACTTCACAGTTACGTCCAAGTCTTCAGAAGATGAGGACTTTGGGGAGCTCTACACATTCAAGTGGACTTCCCTCTTGATTCCACCAACAACATTGATTATCATCAACCTTGTGGGCGTGGTTGCTGGAATCTCAGATGCAATCAACAATGGATATCAATCATGGGGTCCTCTATTTGGGAAACTCTTCTTCGCTTTCTGGGTGATTGTCCATCTCTATCCATTCCTCAAGGGTTTGATGGGACGACAGAACCGCACTCCGACAATAATTATCGTGTGGTCAATCTTGCTGGCTTCCATCTTCTCATTATTGTGGGTGCGCATCGATCCCTTCTTGCCCAAGCAGAATGGACCTAATCTGGTGCAATGCGGTCTCACCTGCAATTGAGCATATTCTTTTTCTGTCTTTCTTTTATAATTGTGTCCCAATAATGGCACAGAGGTTTTGTCTCAATTGAGCTGGGAAGATGACGAACAGATTCTTTTTATCTGCTTAAAAGAGCCTTCTATAAAAAAAAGGCAAACGTGGCTTGGCAGCAGTAGTTCCTATATTTTACAGTGTGTGTGAAAAAGAGCCAAGGCTGCTTTCTCCATGCCAATGGTGCAGAGAAGTTTGTAGGCCAATAAAGAAAGAGACCACCACCAATCCATCACCACCCACAGCTGAAGAGCAGAGAAGACACGATGCGAACACGATGCAATGAGTATAGTACACCTGCCTTTTTGTAGTAGTGGTTTAGTAGTGGTTGGCTTTCCCCATTCTTTCCAGTGTCCTCTTGTAGTCTGATGTACCTTTCTGTTGAATCTTCTGCTGATTAATCCACTAAAACAAAGCTGCTTCCTCCCCTTCCACCACTCTGGTTAATGCCCTGCATAGTGTTCAAGTGCAAAGGAAAGAGAGGGGTAAGCACTACATGCTGAACATTTAGCTTGAGTCACCAGTCTGTCTGTGCAGTAGTAAAGGCAGTAATGAAAGGGTTTTATTGTTGGGTAGTTAGCTCGCTTTGTGTTGTGCATACCAATGTACCGCCTCCCAACCCCCCGAACATTCTTTCCCTAAATGGTAATGGATTCACACCTTGCATCATCAATCTGTCTTTGATTGGTGCAGTTTTTTATTTTTGCTGCATGTGAGCCTGAATTGGAAATTTTCTCCAAACAACCATTTGACTTCCATTTTAGTGTGCCTTGAGGTTTCAGACTGCAATGGATTGATTGTCAATGGCTCTAAATCTCATTAATAGCACCTTCAATTCTCCATATCAAAGAAAACTCTTCCAACTGATGTGTATGAATCTGCAACCTGAGCACTAGATCTTAAATTTGCAAGGACAATATTTGCATAATTATTACTACAGACAAATATGGGATTGAGGTTACATACCAAGCTTGAGATTTAATCTGGGCAAAAATGTTCAGGAAATTGGATATCACTCCATATATTATTCTGGTAAGTGAAAAATTGTTTGGACATCATACCCATTCAGTCTTCAGATCTAATTTTTGGATAACATTGTACTGAAACCTGGAAAAGCCATAGCATGCTAATTATTATTCACTTCTGTTCCCTGGTGGTGAAGCTATCGCAATGCAGAAAGAAGAAAAGTGATGGCAACTGTGAAACTAGTACTCAGCACCCTGTACCCACTGGAGTTTTAGGTCCCAAGTCGAACCCTCCAGAAGCTGCAGCAGAACACCTTGTATGTCCAATGTGTCAGTTGTTCTCTACTTGCTGCATGAATAATGACTAAGAGGAGCAATGAAGCACTAGAGAAGAAACGTCTGTAATGTCTACCAGTGAACTAGATTTGGAAGAAACTGATAACAGTAGATGTGGACTATCAGTGTAAGAGATTTCAAAGAAAACCATTATTAAAAGGAAACTGGCTGCAAGCCCCACTAACACTGGGACAAGTGTGTGCATTAGCATTTTGATCTCCACTTTCCAATTGTAAACGTATCCATAAGCAAATTGTTCAGAGGGTAAGAATTGAGTATATCTATGGTGCATTGGGGAAAGGATATAATCCATAGTGATAGAGCAATAAGCCTTCCAAAATATTGAAGCATAAAAATGGAAGGCAGACCTGTGACCTTGATTGACTGCTGCATCTGAGAGCAATGATGGCAACAGTCCTGGAATCCTGCTAATGGCTAGCACCCAAATGCATTAGTGTGATGAATAAAGATTAGCAACACAGTTTGTTACACCATTATGTCCAATGTGGCAAGATGTAGATCTGCACATGGGAAGGAGAGATGGTGGACTTACTACTCCAGTACCATGACCCAAATGCCATGAACTAGGTAACCATAAGAGGCCCAATTACATGGCTGCATCTGAGAATTTCCTACAATGCAGCATCCAGGTACCTAAATGCCAAGAATCACAGAAAAGGTAGAAAAAAGGTATACCTCTTCATGTATATGATTGCAAAACTACAAAATTGTATTATGCATGTATTTACATCGATCTGTGGACATCAAATGCAGCAAAGAAGTCCAGTGAGCAAAGGCACTGATCATGACATGGCCAATTTGTTCTTAACCCATGATGTCAGACTTGTCTGTGACAATAGTATCAAGATCCTATATTGCTTGCAACCAAATATAGGTTTCTGAACGTACCTCTATAGTTCAACTGTAGTGTAACATCTTTGCAGAATAGCACCTCCATCATTTGGGGAGCTTCTCCGGATTTTTCCTCAAATTCAGGACAGCCTGAGGAGTAGGCTCCTCTGAAATTTTCTTAGAAGACATATTATTCAAATGGTACTCTTAAATCGAGCATCAGTAACATCATAGTCCAGAATTGGACAATCCAATCTCAGATTGGCAGAATTACTCACTAAATCCTATACCACAGATATGTTGCAAATCCCTGATTGGTGTGCCTATTCCACCACCATTTTAACAATAGTGAGAACTTGAAAATCTATGAATATTGTGCATGTCTCATATACTCTTCAGGCTCTTTACAGTAACAAAGCTAAAGGCTGTCTTTGTCACCAAAGTTTAGACATTCTCCTTGCCCTTCACAGTAACATATGCTGTGATGAGAAATATGAGAAAGCCAAAGCACATGAGGACACATCCACCTCCAATTCGGATGTACTTTACCCTATTCCTTGGATGCACAACTTCCTCACCATGAGAAGGAGCCTCAGTATCCCGCAGGACTGGCAGCCTATGTTCACCAAGTTTATTGTGTATCAAAATTAATCCTGGTATGATGAAAACCACCAATACTCCACCAGTAGAGCCAACAATTGAAAAAACCTACAAAAGAGCAAACAAGCTCAGTGAGATTTCTTCACCATAAACTCATGTTCTGTGTTCTGTGTGTGTCCTGTGGTGTTGGATCTCAAAAAAAAACCAGGTTTAAGGTGTGAGAGATGTTACACTTCATAGTTCTGGCAATGCTCAGCTATCCAAAGTCTCATTTACTAGATTTGCTCTCAGGTCAGCTTGCAATTGGCTGCAGGAGATGTAATTCCACTTGGGGCATATTTACTGGTACCCAACTTGGTATGGCCACACTTGGTGTTAAGGGCTTGCAACTAACATCACCTTAACATAAACAAAGTGCCACAAATCACAATACCACAATTTCTAACATTGCAAGTTACCATCAACCTCTTGAACATTATTTCATGTACACATGATGTTAATTAGTAACCAACATTGACTTTTTTTTTTGGCAGTTTGCAATCTAGTCCACACCTACAAAAATAATATTTGCCCCTTGTTGTAAAAAAGAGAAAAAGAAATGAAGATAGACAAGGATGTATGCTAAAGATTGGGTTAATTTGTCATTTTTTGAGACTTTAGTTAAACAATGTTAAGCTCTGAAACCTACTTTTTTCAAAGATTTAATGTTACTTAACAATGGCTACTAACATCATCTTAACATCAATGCCACGTCATATGCCACCTAAAATTTAATGTTAATTAAGATTTTAGGTGTGGACTAGTAGCTAATTTTAAGATCCTTAAACACTAGCCTAACATTGGAGATAATACCAGGTGTGGCCAATGCAAGCTGGGTTCTCCAGGCCAACAGTCAGTGAAAGTGTGAGATGCTGTTGGCATTCCAATCTTTGTCTGGAAAAATTTGGCAACCACATTGCTCTCCTTATGGTTGTAAAAAGGTTCTAACATCGGATCACTAACTAGTTGAGAAAATGGTCAGTAATACCTAGTCTTTCATCATTTCTCCTCCAGGCAATTCCAAGCTTCAGGTGGGGGTGGGGGGGCGGGGCGCAAGGGAAACTTACAGTTCCCAGATCAGATGTCAATAAAGAAGTTCCCAAAGCTGCTCCACATAACACAAGAGTCAAAATGACATGCAGAGTCCATGAAAAACCCTCTTTAATCCTCCCTTGAAGGACATATCTTGTAGCATCGTCCAATATAGTCCGGCAGGGATAGTGGCACACAGGGTAGCAAACCATGGACACCTAAAAGATAGAGAATTTCATAATGTCAGATATACATATATAGATCAGATCTCTGCTGACATCTTACAAAAACAAAGGGTCCAATTGGAAGAGTAATGAGATTTGATACTAGACATACCACAGCCATGCCAATGCGTGAGAAGTTAATAAATGGATTACTGCTGCCAAAGCTCTTGAGAAGATCGCTCTCTACGTCAGGAAATAACAGATACCCAAATTCACCAACCTGCCCATATTGCACAGACAAAGAGAAGTCATATATGAGGATGTATCTCTATTCTGCCCAAAAGGATGCATATGGATTAAAGCTGGAGGTTTGGTGGAACATAGGAACTAAAGTAGGCTCCAGATCCTGACCTCCCTACTAAGGGTAGAGCAGCATAACAAGGTATGTTACAAGTAATGCTAACCAAAAAGTTATCTGCGAGTGTGAGTAGGTAAGGGCCCAACAAGGAGATCACTGTACCAGACAGTAGCCAATAAAGCATGTGGTCATGGAGATAAGAATGACCCCATCCATGCATTTCACTCTGCTTGACCCCTTTTGCAAGATTGGTGCCTCATTTTCTGTGGAAAGAAGGGGCTCACGCAAACCCCAATTCCAGCCCTCATGAAAAAATGGATTTGGTTCATCAGCAAGCTCTGCGAAAATGGGCATAACCTGACACACCACTTGACTGTCAGCTAATTTCAGTCAAGCATGTCTGTGGATCTAGTCATCCTGAAAATTGAAACTTTTTTCTATGGATCTTTTTGTTGTCCATACCAAAATTCTTCATACCTGAATGTGACAGTGGAATGAAAATACAACAATGTCCACACCTATCAATGCATGCATCCCCCCCCTGAAGAAGTTCACCTGAAGACAGCAAGTAAGCAAGCATACATCACATTGTTCTCTCCTCAAACTGGAAAAGTTGGACAGTGCATAAATATTGAGCAAACAAATCCCCTCACTAGAAGTTTTGGCTTTCTTGATAAAGATATCATCAGTTCATGCTCTTTCATTGCATGATTACCAGCTCCAAGTATTCATCAGCTTGAGAAATTATGTCCATATAAAAAAGAAGGCTCTTCTGTGCCAATGGAGACACCAGACTTACTTCCTGTGGAATGCCTTCTTGTGAGAACTTAGCAACACCTATTATTCCCAAAGTGACAGTCAAATATGTGAGCATTGTTACCTGCCAACAACACCAATAGTCAGGAGGGGAGTAATACAAATATCCCCATCCTCCTTGCCCCAATTTTCTTCCCAACTTCGAATTACATCTGGTAAGATATTCAGATTGACAGCAGGAATACAGTAAGGCCATTGCAGTCAATTGATCCCCATTTCCACAAATAAGTCTTCTGGAAATAGGTTACCTGAGTCAACATTGAGTTAAGAGGTGCCTGGAAGCTCTGTCAGCTGCAATTTCATATGAGCACAAACCCAGCGACAAAGTTTGAACACTTTGAGGGAATAAAAAAAGCAGCAGCAGAAAGTGTACCGATATTGTGCTACTCCATTTCAAATCCTGTAAGCTTCTCTTCAAGGAAAGGGGCAACACCACCAGTGTTGCAAACAATACTATCACGACTCTGAAACAATCCAACATAAAGACTTTGATACATAACCAAACTTCACATTGCAGCTAGAACACTCACAAATTCTTTAGACCAACCTCCTGAAAGAATGCAGTGTAACATAGCAAAGACCAAGGGAATGCACATGGCGCTCATCTATGTGCTCTCTAGCTAAATATGTGTCTTTGCTCTGCACATGTAACACCCTGGCCTTAGTTAGACCAACTCTGGCAGATCAAGAGTTGGTTTCAGAAAATTATCAGACTTAAATAAGCTCCAGAATTCCCTTTGCAAAAGAATATTATGAACCCAAGTGGTTAAGAGTCTGGAGACAAAGTCACAGCAAATAACAGGAATTGTGCAGCAAAGTCTCTATTGAAAGTAGAGATCATAGAGAGCAGGACCTGCGATCTGCAAATAAGCTGTTTTCTCCAAACCAATCAGTGAAAATAGGTTCAAAAACATCCCCTAAATGCAAAAACAGATTCCAACCATCAGTGTACTGGCAATACACCAAATATCTGTAAAGAAACACAGGATACTACTTTGAGGTAAAGCTCATAGGATGCTTGCATGCTGTGAGTTGAAAGTCACATCCATTCTTTTTGCATAATTGTGTTTGAGTCCATAAGTTCTTGTGAGTGAGGCTATCACACTGATAAATTCCCCTCTACCCATTGTGCTTTCTATCAATTCCAATAATCTCTCAGTCTGTTACTTACCTATACATTGGTCATGTGATTCATCTACAGGACAATGCAATTGACAGTTGTACATACCTGTGATGATGAAATATGAAACCAAGGAGCCACCAAGAAATACAAGGATAGTAATCGATGTGACTATGGCCATGCTGGGTCCAAATAATGCCACTACTAGATCCTGAAATTGGACACCAAACTGTGCATCAGATTTTGAACCTGGGCAGCATGTGATGTTTGGACACAAAGTCAAGTCCTGATCACTTCGGGGACTCTTAGAACTTTCATACAACAAAGGATGTTTGGGTCCAAGAATGAGTGAAACATACAACAAATTCAAGATTAGGATGCTTCAGCTGTGGTATTCCAGAAAATGCTAGATTCCCGTATCATGGGTGCAGTCTTCTATATGTTGGTTCATGATCTAATGAGGCCAACTGGAGCCACAGCTTTACTGAGTTGCCCATGACATTGCGATAGCGTTGTCACAGCACTTTGAAGCATACTCCAATTTAAGCTTGCAACAGCTTCTCTTTGCCCTAGCCCAGACATTTGCTACTTGCAAACTGAACATCTCTGTAGTAATTGTATGAGAAAGACTTGAATTTCTTATGAACTGACAAACTATTCTTTTAGTTCACAAAATTCCATTGAGATGATTCCTGCAAAGGTATCACATTTCCGGAGCTCCATAAGCCACGGAGATGATGGGAAAGCCAAAGAAACCTGGTAAGATTTGGTCTTGTATTTCTCTGCGGTTCGGATCAGGAGGAGTAGTGCTCCAACTTCGACTAGCCATATTATCCCAGTGTAGAACAGGCCCCCAAAGACGCCAGTTTGCCTACACACCCAGAACCACTTAGTAAGATCAATCAAAGAGCACTTGCCGCTGGTGACGCAAAGTCGACGATCTTTTGCAGTGTAGAAGATTCTCTCTATTTGTGCATCATGGGGTTCCATTATACCACAGTGCAGCGCTTCATGATCTCAGAGTTTCCGCAACGGAAGTCGCCATCATCGCACAAGACGCAAATGCACGAGTTCTATCGCAGATACAGTCGTTTCAAGGCTTTCGATGTTTTTGAAAAGCTTTGCAGCTTGCGTCGGCACTCAAGTACACAAGATCTAGTGGCTCCATGTGTGTGTTCTGCCCTCTCTCTGTGTCTCTGTCTGTATCTCTCCGTGTCTCCCTCTCATTATGCGGCGATAGAGGTTTGCAGAGGCAACAACCGATAGGAGACCGAAAAGGATCCAGAGTCACGGACCTGAAAGCGTATGGGAAAGACAGGACGCCAGAACCGATGGCTGCATTGCACATATTGAAGACTGCTATCCACGGCGAGTAATTGCGGCCGCTTTGCTTCAAACCAGCCGCCATGCTTGCGGCGTCCATCTTCCCTTCGCACGGCCTGTTAATTCTCTAGAGGTATCAAAGTTTCCTGGAATTCTTGAGTACTTCTTCTCTTCTCTGATGCAGAGCGTCACACTCTAAGCTCTGTGACAGCCAAACGGCAATCTATTCCAATACTTTGAACTGCAGAAAAGTTCACAAAGAAATCCGGGGAAGCTCGTTTGTGCTAAGTCTGATTCTTGTTTCCAAGATTCCAATCCTAAAAGCAGGGGAGGAACGAACACAAAAACAAAATCTTGGTGTTCCTATTACGTCTTTTCGCAAAACAAAGCTCGTAAGCAAGCACTCGGTGCAAACTTCCTAATAGGCACGTCTTCTTCCTCTCTGCAAGACGAGTGCAAGACTCGAAAAAACTACACTCTCTCTGAGCAAGAAAACCAATATTACTAATACTTTGTGGTGGTTCCTCGTCGTCTTGCTAAACGCAATCCTTTAGAATTTGATTATAGCATCTGCAGCAGCAGGCGGCAGCAATGAAGACAAACTGATGATGACGATGAATTCGACTTCCAGTAAGGTTTACTACGTGTTTTTTGTTTTTTGTGGCTAATTTCACATGCACAGACAAAAAAAACAAAGCACAATATCATAAAAACAAGTCCAAAAAAAAAAATCCATTATACAAAAGACGTGTAGGTATAAGATACTGTACTTACAGATTTTCAACAGCAAAGAACCGAAGGCGAAATTTTCCACTGCGCAAGATGTGGAAGATCGTCGTCGCGTGCCGCACTGGTTCTCCCAAAACACGCGCCGTGCTGCTACGCCAATGAGAGACAGAGAACGCTACGTTACAGAATTTACGAAGAAGTGATTACGGAGAGAACGTAGTAGGTGGGGGTAACCAATATTACAAAGTCTGAAAGAATTCTTCATAGATTCGTCCTTCGTACCTTTTTTCCCATCCACGTAATAGCTCGTCCACTGGGATGTCTTTATGAGTAGATCCTAATCTGAGCCTCATGCGTGGCAGTTTTCCAACACTTATCCACGAGGCACGACAGCTCACTTACTGACGTGTTGGCTTTTTTTGTTTTTTTCTTGGTTTGCAGAGGTCGCTTTGTGGCTCCCCCCTCCCTTTTGTCTCACAAACAAAACAAGGGTTTTTTTTTCAATTTCTTAAGCTCTTGATCATTCTCCAACTTCTGTTTGGATTAAGATAGGTAAACATAGATAGTAGATACCCTGTCAATTTTTTAAAACTTGGAGCTCTAAAGGCATGTCTCTTGTGAAGTTATAAAATGTTATGAATTACAGAACCGTAAAGCCCATGCCTTAAATGTGAAGGGCCCATTGGTCCTTCACATGTAAAAGACTGCTCTAGAAACTACCCTTCACGTTGAAAGACTGACCATTAAAGTGCCTTTCACAATTTGAACACTCTTTAGAAGGTTGTCCTTCACCAAAACAAAACAAAAGAAGCATGACCTTTGTTCTATAAATATATTATTCACTCAATGTTGGGTAAGCAAGAAACGACCTTTTTATTTCCTGGTAAATTTCAAGTGGATGTTGGTGATGAAAATTTAAATATTTTATAGTTTTTTGGGGGTTGGGGGGGTTGTATGGGGTTTTTTAAAAAGTTTCAAATTATTTTATTGAAGGGGAATTTTCACATAGGTTTGGGTGAAGTTATAATCAAATAAGTGCATGCATTAAGCTTATAATTGGTTACCTAGTGAACCCAACTACTCACACTTGGGATTGCACCAATGGGGATGGAGGGAATCATAGGTAAGTAACAGGAGATAATTGCCAAAATTGATTTATGAGTTAAACTCATGATCAGGATCCCTTTGAACTTGCCACTCCTTTGTGATGATTCTCACATTCAAATTCCAAAATTTGAAAGGTTTCTGTTTTAATTGAAAAATCATATTTAACTTAAATGTTGTTTTATGGGTACCAACTTCGTAATTGTGCGTGCAACATGGGAATGCATGAGTTAGTGTTGTGTGAAAATTGAGGTCATTGTTAACCTTCAACCCCCAGCGATGTCAAGGGAGTGCAAAGGGTCTTAAGTCATTTTGGTGGTGTGAGGCATTTTTACACACCCTTAACATGAAGATATGCACTCACAAATCCACTTGGAAGTGGAACTATTATGTAGTTGTAGTCTAACAAATAAGGTGGTTCAATGTAATGTAATGAAATTCACTAAGAATCTAATGCGTAATGTCCACTTGGAAAATACAAAGACATTGTGAGAAAATCGTCACTCATCATGATGGAATGTGAAAGGGCTTGATGTTGATGTTCATTCAATGTCACGCTTGATGGTTGAACCCCTTTTGTTCCATTTGTCATAACATCTACACATAACCTCTTAATCTAACATGCATTGATTTTTTGAAAAGGCTAATCTAAAAAGGAGCCATGTTACAAAATCTTACAAGTTTTTATTCTTTGTTTCAAGAGTTAAGCCTTGGGACTAAAAATCACTTTGCTTAGATTGAAGGAAAAAAAAAACAATTTTAACCCCCTTTACTTCTGGCAAGTGTAGCACCCTTACAACAACCTCGATGATGCTGAAAATTGAAGAGAACCTTCTACACCTCCTAAAAAAAAATTGTTCTAAGTTTGACACAAATCCAACGGTGGATTTGGGAGAAACAACTATTTGAAATAAAAATCTAGAAGCTTTGTCATGGAATTCCTTCCATGCTTATTTCTTGCACACATCTTTTCCATGAACAACCCTTCCACACACATAAGAACTTATATTTTTCTCACACATTCATTCTCCTCCTTTCCTCTTTTTTCCACACAAAATACTCCTCTCTCCTTTGGTAAGCCTCCATGACCTTTCTTTGAGATTGTTTCCCTTGTCCAATGGAAGTTTCGAAATCCTTCCCTTCAATCAATGGACCCTCATCTTTCAAGAGCCAATGAGAATTCAGAATGATTTTCCCTCCAATTGATTTTAGGATGAAAATTCTTGGGCCTAATGAGACACAAAAAATATTCCATCCTCCAATCAAATAGGATGACAATCCTCATGACTAATGGGATTAGAGGACTCATCCTTCCCCTTATCTTGGATATCTTGATGAGGTTCTTGAACTTGATCCTTATCATTTCCGTCCGTTGACCTTCAC
>Ga0116229_10001591_pt1 | contig 35802 bp, 27 predicted proteins | sample S1TSphgellanicum_3_FD_87313 | JGI IMG/M metagenome (GOLD analysis project Ga0116229, IMG submission 87313) | Host-associated microbial communities from peat moss isolated from Minnesota, USA - S1T2_Fc - Sphagnum magellanicum MG | ecosystem: Host-associated > Plants > Peat moss > Unclassified...
GGGGCTGGGATTCATCGCAGCGACGAGCATGAATTGCGTGGGGAAGGTCACCGAGCCCGAGGCGCGCGAAATCGTGACCGTGCCGTCTTCGAGCGGCTGGCGCAGGACTTCCAGCGCGCTACGGCGGAACTCGGGCAGCTCGTCAAGGAAGAGGATGCCGTGATGCGCGAGACTCACTTCGCCGGGACTCGGATTGGCCGTGCCGCCGATCAAGCCCGCGTCGGAAATGGTGTGGTGCGGCGAGCGAAAGGGGCGCCGCGTGACCATCGCCTGGTTGTGCGGAAGCAGGCCAGCCACGCTATGCACCTTGGTGGTTTCGAGCGCCTCGTCGAGCGACATCGGCGGGCAGATGCCCGGAATGCGTTTGGCCAGCATCGATTTGCCGCTGCCGGGCGGGCCGATCATCAGCACGTTGTGTCCGCCCGCCACAGCGACCTCGATGGCGCGCTTCACGTGCTCCTGTCCCTTCACGTCCGCGAAGTCGTTCTCGATGACGTCGAATTCGCCGAGGATTTCGTTCGGGTCGATGCGCACGGGCAGGATGCCGACGTTGCCCGCGAGGAACTCAGCCGCTTCGCGCAAACTTGTGACCGGATAGACATCGAGCCCCGTGACCACCGCCGCTTCGGGAGCATTGGCGGCGGGCAGGATCAGGCCCTTCTTCTTGTGCTTGCGGGCGGAAAGCGCGATGGCCAGAGCGCCTTTGACGGGGCGCACTTCGCCGGTCAGCGCAAGTTCCCCGACGACCCAATAGTCCTCGAGATGACGCAGCGTGAGCTGGTCGGACGCGGCCACGATGCCGAGCGCCATGGGGAGATCGAAGCTCGGCCCCTCTTTCTTCACGTCGGCGGGCGCGAGGTTGAAGGTGACGCGACCGTAGGGATATTTGAACGCGCTGTTATTCACCGCCGTGATCACGCGATCCCGGCTTTCCTTGACGGCGGTGTCGGGCAAACCCACAACGACCGTGACGGCCTTGCCGTACGTCGCGTTGATCTCAACTTCGACGGCGTAGGCATCCACGCCCCATACCGCAGCGGAAAAAACCTTGGCTAACATCAATTAACAAGAACAAGTTCGCGGCGCGGTGACGAGGAGAATTCACCGATAGTAGCCTTGCTTGTCGATGTGGTTCTTGGCGGCCATCAAAGCCTGACGCGTAATTTGGTAGATAAACCGGGGCGAACGGCGGAGCTTTTTTTCCCGCTTTTCCCTCGCTGCGACTTCCGCTTTCCACGCAGCGAGTTCTTCGGCGGTGAAGTATTGGGTAAAGAGCCGGTCAATAGGGCGCGGCAGCCACATGTCGCAACCGGCCCAGTGGATGAGGTAGGGCTTGCGCGCTTCGTCGCGCCAGTAGTCCTCGTAATTTGCCACCTCGTCATAATCCTTGGCCCAGGTCGATTCCATGTAGGTCGGCGGCAGCGTGAGATTGCGGATCGTAACGCCACTCAAATTCGTGAGCAGGATCACGCCGGGTTGTTCATGTTGAGTCTGGCGCAAGCAAGTGGGTGCGTAACGCGGATCACGGCAAATACTCTTTAGGTCTTCTTCTGTGTAAAGTGCCCTGTCGCAGGCAAATTGTCCGGTGTTAAAGATATTCCGCTGCCAGCAGGTCGACTTTGTTTTCAGGACCGCCAGTGTTTCAATCGTGAGCGTGTGATCGGTATCTCGCCAGTGGCCGCACGACGTGATGAATCCTTCCTGGTCGGCCAGGACTTTCGCGGGATTTTTGAGAAAAACGAGGTCGCAATCCGCGTACTGAAAGTTGGTCGTGGTCAGGCACTGATACTTAGCCATCGTCGGATGGGTGCGTTCCTGCTTCAGCCAACGGCCGAGATCGGTCTCCCACCACTGGGCATTCGGCGGCAGTTCGAAGCGGCGGTCGTCATACGGAATGACTAACAGCGGCAGATCGCAGCCGGTGGCGCGCAGGGAACGCTCCATGGCCAAAAAACGGAGGCGCACCGGCTCGTTCGCCAGCGTGATGATTTTCTCCAATTTCATGAGGTTGACAGAATCTTTGAGAGGCTGTCCGAAATAGAGTGTGCGGTCACGCCGAAAGATTTTCTGCCATCAGGCGAGAAGAACTCGTCGGGGCGCATACTTTTGGCCACCGATTTAAAAGTTTTTGAAACTTCTACACTCTGCCCGGGGACCGCCGACTTTTAAATGGGGGAGAAACAAATTCTCCCATCAACCACCCAATAAACCTAACCGGAGTAAAAATTATGCCTCATAAAATTCAGCGTTATGGATGGATTCCCGACCTGCCCGACCATCGGGATATTCTCTATTCTGCGCCGCCAGCCACCATGGCGGCACTCCCGCCTTTTGTCGATTTGACCAAGCTCTGCCCGGCGGTCTATGACCAGGGACAGTTAGGCAGTTGCACGGCGAATGCCATTGCCGGTGCGATCGAATTCGATCAGATGAAACAGCAACTCCCTGCGCCCTGTCCTTTTGCGCCATCGAGACTCTTTATCTACTATAATGAACGGGTGATCGAAGGAACGGTCAACTCGGACAGCGGCGCAAATCTTCGCGATGGGATCAAATCGACGGCAACACAGGGTGTCTGCCGCGAGGTTCCGACCTGGCCCTATAATATCGCGCATTTCGCCGCCAAACCCTCCCAGGCTGCATATGCCGAGGCGCTCAATCACAAGATTGCCTCGTATCAGCGTTTGGTTCCCGTCCTCGGCCAGATGCGCGGATGCCTGGCTTCGGGCTATCCCTTCGTCTTCGGCTTTACCGTCTACCAGAGCTTCGAATCGCCAGCCGTTGCGCAGACTGGGCACGTTCCGATGCCCGGGCCAAACGAGGCGACGATCGGCGGTCATGCGGTCGTGGCGGTCGGCTATGATGATTCCAATCAATGGTTTATCGTGCGTAATTCCTGGGGAACGGGATGGGGAATGAAGGGCTACTTCACGATGCCGTACGCCTACTTGACGAATCCGCAGCTCGCGGACGACTTCTGGACCATTCGCTTAGTCGCCTAGAATCAGGAGTTAAAGTTTTCCACCTGAACCGGAACAAGTTTGCGATAACAGACTGGAAGTTCCGTCACAAATTCGCGGTTCCTGTCAGGTGGAGAACAAAGCTGGCGCCGGATGAGGTTGCCTCCTCCCAGGATCGGCGGTAGACCAGTTCGAGCGTCGCCGCTCCGAGGGCCGTACACTGAAATTTCCAAGCTTGAGTTCCCGGCTGTCCTGTGGTCTCAAGACCTGGGAGAAATTTTTGTTCGATGAGTGTGCAGACGGGCAAGCCATTTTGCACCACGCTCCAGCGGTACCCCGCCGTTGGATTTTCAGGCAGATATACCTCAAACTCGTTCCCAAGAGGGATTTCTACATTCTGTCCGGAGTCTTTTTCCTCGAATCTCAACATCGTATGGATTGGTTGGATCGGGTATGACCCGATTGAGACCACTAATGGGTTGAGGGCGTGGCATCCGCACCTGTATCGGTCGGGGCGGCACCGGACAGCGCTGGAACAGATGGGGCGGGCGCCGACGACTGATCGGAGGAAAGGGTGGCGAATTTCTTGCGGAGCAGGTCGACATTTTGGTGGAAGATCACAGCCTGGTCGGGGTGCAGAACGGCGGTGATCTGATCGACGGTTTGTTCGTTCAGCGCTCGAACCTGCGGCTGGATTTGCTTCTGCAATACCTTGCGTTGCTGCAAATTCTCCATGAAGTAGCCATGAACTTCCGTCTTTTGGGTCGGATCAAGGTGAAGGTTGCCCGTCAGGCGTCGTTCCATGGCTTCTGTTGCGGCCAGCGCGGGATGCTGGAGGATGGCGAGAATCTTATGATGCACAATAATCGAGACGACGGCACCTCCGGAGAAGCAGCCGAAAAGGTAAACAAGAATGACACCGAGAATGGCTTTCCAACGTGTAGACATAAATCAGTTGAGGCTGTTCCACGAATCGACGGACCCATCGCCCTGCACAAAGCTCATCTGCTCGGCATCGTTGGTTTCCGCCACAACTTCAGTGTGCCAGAGGGTCAACGCCACGACGCACGCGGCAAAGTAGGGCATCAAGCGCCAGGAAACCACGGCCCAAACGGAACTGGAACTGGCTTCCTTTTCCTCCCGCAGTCGGGCCAGAAGGCGGGTTTCAAACGCGAATTCCGCCTTCGAGGTGTCGGGACGGTTCGCCCGGGCGCGGGTGAAGAGGGCATCAAGCTGAGGATCATTCATTTTGGTTTCTCCATGAGTTTACGCAAGGCTGCCCGGGCGCGAAAGGCGCGGACTTTGACGTTGGCCGTGCTCCATCCGGTGAAGTCGGCGATTTCCTGAACGCTGCGTTCCTCAAGTTCGAGGAGGGTGATGACGAGGCGTTCTTTCGGCGATAATTGGGCCAGGGCGGCATGAAGGCGCTCCAGATCCGGATGCGGAGTGGAATGCTCGGGAGCGGACGGTTCGTAGCCCGACTCGAGCATGGCGTCGACCGAGATGGCGGGGCCCCGCCGGCGGCGTTTGCGGAGGTAATCGTAGCACTTGTGGGTGGTAATGCGCAGAAGCCAGTGCTCAAAGGGCGAATCGCGGCGATACTGGCGAAGCTTGAAGTAGGCTTGGACGAAAACGTCCTGGCAGATGTCTTCGAGCTCGGCGGCATCTTGGGCGAAACGGCTGGCCACGCCGAAGACGCGGGCTTTGTGCCGGAGGGCGAGCTCGGCGAAGGCATGGTCGTCCCCGCCAAGCGTGGCGTCCACGAGTTGCTCGTCCGGAGTTGAGCTTTTCGCAGCGACCATAGGGTAAGAGTATCCCAGCAAAGTAGAGTCGGGGCTATCATCTTAAGGGTAAAGGGAAAAGGGTGTCCGGGCTGAAGTTCGCGTTTAGGCAGGGCCGGCCCGGTAACATAGGTGTACTCACAACAACATAGACGCGGTGGTAGGCAAAAGGTTACAGGGAAAAATGTGCCCTTTTGCTGCTTAGGCGCGAGTCAGGGCGTCTGCGGAGATGAAAATATTGCGGACACGAAAAGCCGTCGGGCTCTCCACCAACAAAAAGATCCCCCTTCCGGGGTCTTGAAGGCAAATTTAGGTTCCCGTAGACTTCTCTCCGGATTTCGAGCCCAAGCCGGAACGGGGAGTCGGAATTGTCCCGCGAGATGTTCGGCCAGCGCAGCCAGATAGGCATCGGCGTAACCTTCGTCCTTCAAAATTTGCGTTAAGCGGCGCGGTTCCTCGGCTAATTTGGAACCATGGGGATTTTCATAGAAGCCATCGAGGAAATCCCGAAAACCGTAAGAGAAATGTTCCGCTGTACCCGATTGCCCGGCAATCGCGGCGATTGATTCGAGATGAGGAACTATAGGCATGGGAAAACGGATTCATTAGCCACAAAAGAACGCAGAGAACACAAAGAAATTAAGAAGAGAAGAAGGCCGTTTTTCAGTTTCCTTTTTGCGCTCTTTGTGTTCTTTTGCGGCCAAAAGTATTTTCGTGCGATAAGCTGTGGATGACTTTCTTGCCCACAGGCATTTTCTTCGGTGTGTAGGAAACTCTTTTCGTTCGCTTGGTACAATCGTCCATGAGTAAATAAGGGCATAAACTGTTTCGGCGTTCATCTTCGAATTTCAACTTACCACTGCCGGAAAACTCCCGCATTTGCAGGGCAGCGGGTTTTCCGATAGGCTGTTGTCTCTATGGATCATCCGATGAAGAGTCTTGTGGACGAGGTGCTGGCTTCCTACGCCCATTGCGGCGGAATCAAGCACCTCAACGGCGCGAATTTGCCCTCCAAAATGGCGGTCGCGGCCCTGACCCAGGACTTGCTGCAAATCATTTTCCCCGGCTTTATCTCGGAGCAGCAAATTGCGATGGAGGACCTGCCCCACGAGACCGCCCTCCAGCTCGGCAGCCTGCAAAAGCGGCTCAAGCGCGAAATTGCCAAGAGCCTGGAGATGCATCCGGTCGCCGGCGCGAATGCCGAGTCGGTCACGCTCGATTTCCTGCGCAAACTGCCCGATGTCCGCTGCCTGATCCAGACCGACGTGGAAGCGGCGTTCCAGGGCGATCCCGCCGCGGCCAACCGGGAGGAAGTCGTGCTGGCGTATCCGGGCGTGGAGGCCGTGGCCGTCTATCGCATGGCCCATGTTCTCCACACGCTGGACGTGGCCTTCCTGCCCCGCATGATGACCGAGTGGGCGCATAGCCGCACCGGCATCGACTTGCATCCCGGCGCGAAAATCGGCTCCCACTTCTTTATCGATCACGGCACGGGTGTGGTCATCGGCGGCACGGCGCAAATCGGCGAACGGGTGAGGCTCTACCAGGGCGTCGGATTGGTCGCGCGCAGCCTGGCCAAGCACGTCGAGCGCGACGACCAGGGGCACGCCCTCGGCGGCAAGCGGCACCCGACCGTCGGCGACGACGTCACGATCTACGCGAACTCGACCATCGTCGGCGGCGATACCGTGATCGGTGATCGCTCCATTGTGGGCGGCAACGTGTGGCTGACCCGTTCCATTCCGCCCGATTCACTCGCCGTTTACGAGGCGCAGCAGTTGAGCATCCATCCGCGCGCGCGCAACAACGGAGATTGGGTGATTTGACCTGAAATCATTTTTGACAGGATTAACAAGATTAACAGGACTGGGGAACGGGGAGGACAGGAGTTACATGAGGTACATGAAAAGGCTCATGATGAATCGATGGATTGTTTCTTGATAATTCACCGGGCTGCCTTCATGTCCTTCAGTAACTCATGTCTAATTCCGTAATTCAGAAAACTCATGCAGCGCTTTTACCTCGATGACAACGCCACGACGAGCTTCGACCCCCGCGTCCGCGCGATCATGGAGACTCTGCTTGAGGCGAACCTGGGTAATCCCTCCAGCCTGCACGCCGAGGGGCGGCGCGCGCGCGGGGAGATCGATGCTGCCCGCGATTCGATCGCCGCGTGGTTGAAGGCGAAACCATCGGAAATCATCTTCACCAGCGGCGGCACGGAGAGCTGCAACCTCGCCGTGCAGGGGCTGGCTTGCGCGAATGCCGGGAAGGGGAAGCATCTGATTACCGCGAAGACGGAGCATCACGCGGTGCTGCATGCTTTTGGGGCATTGGAAAGTCGCCACGATTTCGAGGTTGCTTATCTTGATGTCGACGCCAATGGCCTGATCGATCCCGACGACCTCGCCCGCGCCATCCGGCCCGATACGATCCTCGTTTCGATCATGAGCGCTAACAACGAGACCGGCGTGTGCCAGCCCATGCGCGAGATCGGTGAAATCTGCGCGAAGCGAAAAGTTATCTTCCACACCGATGCGATCCAAAGCGCGGGCAAGGAGGAGATTGATCTGGCCGCGTGGCAGGTTTCCGCGCTCAGCCTGACGGCGCACAAGATTCACGGTCCGCTCGGCGCCGGAGCGCTCTGGCTGAAAAGCGGCGTTCCCATCGCGCGGCTGATGGAGGGCGGTTCGCATGAGAACGAGCGCCGGCCCGGCACGGAGAATGCCCCGGCCATCGTCGGTTTCGCGGAAGCGGTGCGGCTTTACGGAAAAGTCGATCCGGTGGAGGCGCAGCGCCAGTTCCGCTGGACGGAGCGGCTTTGGCACGAGCTCAGCGCACTCGGCGGCGTGCGGCGCAACGGAGAGCCGGTGCGACGTCTGCCCAACACGCTGAACGTCAGTTTTCAGGGCCTGCACGGCGAGGATTTGCTCATCGGACTCGATCTCGCGGGTCTCGCGGTATCGAGCGGCTCGGCCTGCCTTGTCGGTTCCGTCCAGCCGTCGCATGTCCTCGCGGCGATGAGCGTTCCGATCGAATGGGCCTCGACGACCGTCCGCTTTTCCATCGGGCCGCAGATTCGCGATGAAGATTGCGATGAAGTTGTCGATCGTGTCCGCCAAGTGGTGAGTCGCCAGAGGGCATTGCAAGGCTGGACGCCGGAACAATCTTGCGACAAACTCATCCCGCGAGAGGTGACGGTATGAGTTCTAAAAGCCATTCGAAAAAACTGCGGATCGGAATCGTCGGCGCGGGCGGAATCGTTCGGCAGAGGCATTTACCCGGTTTGCAAGCGCTGCCCAATGTGCAGATCGTCGCGGTTTGCAATTCGCGGATCGAAACGGCCCAAGCGGTCGCGAAGGAATTTCACATTCCCGAAGTCATGGATGACTGGGCCGAGTTGCTCGACCGGCCCGACCTCGACATCATCTGGATCGGCACGCCGCCCGTGCTGCACGCGCCGATCACCATCTCGGCCCTTGAGGCCGGCAAGCATGTTTTTTGTCAGGCGCGCATGGCGATGAATCTGCGCGAAGGTCGCGAGATGCTGGTTGCCGCGCAGGCTCGGCCCAATTTGGTGACGATGCTTTGTCCGCCGCCGCACGGCATGAAGGGTGGAAAGTTTTTGCAGAAGCTGCTGCGCGATGGCTACACCGGCGAGATCTGGCATTTCCGGTTGATCGCCGACCGCGATACGTTTGCCGATCCGCTCGCGCCGGCCCATTGGCGCCAGCGCACGGAATTAAGCGGGCTCAATGTCCTGACCGTTGGCATTTACGCGGAAGTGCTGCAACAATGGCTCGGCTCGCCGCGCCGCCTGCACGCGCAGATGAAAGTCTCCGTACCCAAGCGCGAGGGCTACGTCGTTCACATCCCCGACGTGGTCCAGGTGTTCGGCCATTGGCCGAATGGAATCGCCGGAAGTCTCGAATGGAGCGGCGTCGCGCAATTCCCTCCCGACGAAACGCTTACCATCTATGGACGCGACGGCACGCTGGTCTACAACTTCACCAAGGACGAGATTTTTGGCGCGCGACGTGGCGACAAAAAGCTCACTCACTTGGAGATTCCGTCGGAACTCGAAAAATCGTGGACGGTGGAGAAGGATTTCATCGATGCGGTGGTGCACGGCGGCCATCCCGAACCGAGCTTCGAGACCGGCGTCGAGTACATGGAGTTCGTCGAGGCTGTGAATCTCAGTGCCCGCGGTGGGCATGCGGTTGAGTTGCCGTTGCCTTGAGAAAGGACTTGGCTCGACCACATGATTGTTACAATTCGGTTATTGAATGAAGGACGTTACTGATTTAGGCTGAAGTATCATGTTTCTTCGATGCGGCGTCTATTTAGCAGGATTTTTTCTCCTCTTACAGGCACTTGAATTGCCGCTCAACGCGCAGGTACTGCAGCTGCCACCGTGGTCCTTTTATTTCACAGGTAATGGTTTGGATAGCATTGGCGAAGGCCAGAGTCATACGATCACCCCCGTGACATATAACCTTTTCATGACAAATAATACGTATAATGGTCTGTCACTCGAATTCATCACGGGAAGTTTTTTGAATTGGGACGTCGATTTTGCGTCAGCTAATGGAAGTATTCTCACTCCGGGACTCTATTTGAACGCTACTCGTTATCCCTTCAATTTCTCTGCTGATCCTGCATCAAACGGAATCGGTTTTGAGGGCGGCGGTGCCGGTTACAACGCGGATTTGGGAGAATTTCTTGTGCTCCAAGCGAATTATAGTTCGTCGGGAATAGTATCCTTTGCCGCTGACTTTATTCAGGAAGGGGATGGGGATCCCAACGCACGCAATTTCGGATCAATTCGCATCAACTCAGACATTCCGCTGGATACGCCGGCAACTGTCCCTGAGACACTCGCTGTTCCCGAACCCTCCTATACTTTCTTTTTCACGGTGGGTCTCTTTTTTCTTGCTGTCCGGAGCTCTTTTTTAAAGGTGCGGGCTTGCAAATCTAGCTGTATCAAGTCTATTCTGGGCTATGCAGATCAACGCGCGGTCGCTTCGACTTACGCACCTTCTTCCGGGCCGCACGGGCTTGGTGGAAGCGATCTGACGTAATTATCTCGCTTTAACGCCAACCAACCCCGACGGCCCGCCGAAATAAGGCGCTCCCCGGGGTTTCTTGTTTTCGGCGTTTCGTCACTGACAAAAACATCATGACAAACGACAATAAACCCAAGCTTCAAGATCTGTACCCCTAATCCTGTAAATCTTGTTAATCCCTGTCAAAATTCCCCTGCCTTCACTCCGTAATTCCGTTAATTCCGTCAAAAATTCTGTAAAAATATGACCATCCCGAACCCGAAATACCGGCCTTTCCCGGCCGTGAAAATGACCCATCGTGAATGGCCCTCGCGCACGATCGACAAGGCGCCGACCTGGTGCAGCGTCGATTTGCGCGACGGCAACCAGGCGCTCGCCGTGCCCATGAGCGTCGAGGAGAAGCTCGAGTATTTCGACCTGCTGGTGAAGATCGGCTTCAAGGAAATCGAGATCGGCTTTCCCTCCGCATCGCAAATTGAATTCGATTTCACGCGCCGCCTGATCGAGGAGAACCGTATCCCCGGCGACGTCTGGGTGCAGATGCTGGTCCAGTCGAAGGAAGAACTGATCGAGCGCACGTTCGAGTCGATTCGCGGCGCGCCCCGCGCCATCGTCCATCTCTATAATTCCACCTCGCCCGCCCAGCGCCGGATCACCTTCGGCCTCGACAAGAAGGGCGTGCAGGATATCGCCGTCAGCGGCACGAAGCAAGTGCGCGACCGCGTCAAGAGCGTGCCCGGAACAAAAATTCGCTTCGAGTATTCGCCGGAAAGCTTCTCCGCCACCGAGACCGATTTCGCGCTGGAAGTGTGCGAGGCCGTCGGCGAAACGTGGGGCTATACCGAGGAAGACCCGATCATCTTCAACCTGCCCAACACGGTCGAGTTGATGATGCCCAACCAGCACGCCGACCAGATCGAATGGTTCATCACGCACCAGAAGCATCCCAAGCGCGCGATCATCAGCCTGCACACGCACAACGACCGCGGCACGGGCATCGCGGCAAGTGAACTCGGCTTGCTGGCCGGCGCGACCCGCGTCGAGGGCACGCTCTTCGGCAACGGCGAGCGCACGGGCAACGTCGACATCGTCACGCTGGCGCTGAATATGTTCACGCAGGGCGTTGACCCGAAGCTCGATTTCAGCAATATCCGCGAGGTGCGCGATCTCTACGAGCGCTGCACGAAGCTCGATGTGCCGCTGCGCCAGCCCTACGGCGGCGACCTGGTTTTCACGGCCTTTTCGGGCTCGCACCAGGACGCGATCAACAAGGGGCTCAAAGACCGCGCGGCGAATCCTGACGGCGTGTGGGAGGTGCCCTACCTGTCGATCGATCCGCACGACATCGGGCGCAATTACCGCGCGATCATCCGCATCAACAGCCAGTCGGGCAAGGGCGGCGTCGCCTATGTCATGGAGCAGGAATTCGGCTACGTGTTGCCGAAGGCGATGCACCGCGACTTTGGCCGGATCATCAATCGCGTGGCCGATGAGCGGGGCGAGGAGCTGCCGCCGGAGGACATCCTCGACTTGTTCAAGAAGGAATATCTGGATCGCGACCAGCCGTTGTCTTTCCAGGGCGTGAGCAAAATGACGCCGACGAACGACGGTGTGGATTGCATCGTGCGCGTGAAGCAGGGCAGCCAAGTGCACCAGATTCGCGGCCACGGCAACGGGCCGGTCGCGGCGTTTGTCCATGGCCTGAACGAAAGCAAGATCGTCGAGCCGTTCGAGGTCGTTTCCTATTCGGAGCACTCGCTCGGCAGCGGCGTTGATGCGAAAGCGGTCGCCTACTTCGAGATCAAGTCGGGCGTGGGGCCGTCAGTCTTCGGCGCCGCGACCGATACGAACATCGAGATCGCGTCGCTCAAGGCCGTGCTCAGCGCGTTGAATCGGATCTGCGCTCCGCGGTAAACTCATTCCAACCCATGATAAGATGCTGTCCACTTCTCTCTCTCGATCATCCCAACGGAACAAGATATGAATACACCCTTGGCAAAAAAATCCACCCTTGAAGAAATCCGCGCCCGCTTCGACCACGATGTCGAGCGGTTCAGCAACCTCGAAACGGGGCAGAAGGCGGTCATCGATGCCCCCCTAATACTTGAGCTTGTGGCCAAGACCTGCGCCCGACATCTCCAGCCAGGAAGTGCGGTTCTCGATCTGGGATGCGGCGCGGGAAACTTTACGCTAAGCGTTCTTCAGGAAGTAGGCCAGTTAAGCTGCCATTTGGTTGACTTGAGCCAGCCCATGTTGACCAGGGCGGAGCAACGCGTGCGCGCTGGCGGTGCTGGCTCGGTCAAAGCATACCAATCCGATTTGAGAGCGCTCGTTTTTCCGGATAACTCTTTCGATTGCATTCTGGCCGGAGCCGTACTGCATCACTTGCGAGATGAATTTGATTGGAAGTCAGCCTTTGCACGTTTTCATGCATGGCTCAAGCCGGGAGGACGGATCTACGTTTCCGATTTAGCCTATTTTGATGTGCCCGATGTACAGGAAGTGATGTGGGATCGCTATGGGTCCTATCTCGCGTCTTACGGAGGTGATGACACTCGCACCAAGGTTTTCGCCTACATCGATCAGGAGGATTCGCCCCGGTCGTTGCCATTCCAGCTTGATCTACTCAAAGCCACAGGCTTTTCCGGATATGACGTCCTTCATCGAAACAGCGTCTTCGTCTGTTATCTAGGAGTCAAATAAACCGATTTCAGTTTGCAGCCCGAGTTTCCGCTAAATCGCGCGGCGTGCCAACGCTATGAAACGTCGCGTCCTTGGGGATGATCTCGCGGTCGCAGAAGTCGCCAAAGCCTTCGCCTTCGTGGCGCTCGACGGCGTAGCGTTTGATGATCGGGGTGAGGAGCTTGATCGTGTCGTCGATGGTGATGCTCGGTGAGACGAGGCGGTTGAGCCGCGTGCCGTTGTATTTCGCGCCGAGGTAAAGCGCGTACTTGTTCGGGGCCTTGCCGACGAGGCCAATTTCGCCGAGGTAGGGCCGCGCGCAGCCGTTGGGGCAGCCGGTGACGCGCAGGCTGATGGCGTCGTCGTGCAGGCCGGCTTCGTCGAGGACGAGTTCAAATTTCTCGAGGATTTCGGGCAGGGCGCGTTCGCTTTCGGCGAGGGCGAGGCCGCAAGTCGGCAACGCGACGCAGGAAAGCGCGTTGAGCCGCATGCCCAGGCGCTGATTTTCATGCGTCAGGCCGTGCTTGCCGAGGATGGCCTGGATGAGCGGCTTCTGCTGTTCGGTCACTCCGGCGATGCTGAGATTTTGCGAGGGCGTGAGTCGGAAGTCGCCGGTGTGCATTTGCGCGATCTCGCGCAGGGCGGTCTTCATCGGCCAACCGGGCAGGTCCTTGATCCGGCCGCTGAGGATGTGCAGCCCGTAGAACCAGAGTCCATCGACGCCCTGGTGCCAGCCGAGCGGATCCTGGATGGTGGTGAAGTTAAAGGGGCGCGCCGGCTCAAACGTGATGCCGGAGCGTTTCTCGACCTCGCCCTTGAACCACGCGACGCCGCGGTCTTCGATCGTGTATTTGAGCCGGGCGTGCTTGCGATTGCTCCGGTCGCCGTAATCGCGTTGCGTGGTCAGCACCGCTTCACCGATCACGTTGACCTTGTCGGCGTGGATGTATCCGAGGACATCGGCGAGGCGTGGAAAGGTCTCATCGTTGCCGTGGCTCATGCCGAGTCCGCCGCCGACGGTGACGTTGTAACCGACGAGCTTTTCCTTTTCACCGTTCTCCGCGATGGCGATGAAGCCGAGGTCCTGCGAGAAAATATCGACGTCGTTGTGGGGCGGCAGGGCGAAGCCGGTCTTGAATTTGCGCGGGAGATAAGTCGCGCCGTACATCGGCTCGGATTCCTTCTCGCCGCCGGCGACCATCTCGTCGTCGAGCCAGATTTCGTGGTAGGCATGGCTCTTGGGCAGCGCGAAGTCACTCCAGGTACGGGCCTGATCGTAAACCTGCTGCAGAAGCGGGCTGCGCTCCGGGTTGGGCGGCGCCATGACGTTGCGGTTGACGTCGCCGCAGGCCGCGATGGAGTCGAGCAGGACCTGGTGCATGCCCTTGACGAGCCGCTTGACGTTGCCTTTAAGCACGCCGTGGAACTGGAAAGTCTGGCGCGTGGTCAGCCGCAGGGAAGGGGAGGCGACTTCGTCGGCAAGCTTATCCAAGGTGAGCCACTGCTGCGGGGTCGCCCGACCGCCGGGCAGCCGGACGCGGAGCATGAACGAGAAGGCCTTTTCCCTGCCCGCCTTTTTGAGGGCGATGCGCTGGTCACGGTCATCCTGAAGGTAGAGGCCGTGGAATTTGGTGAGCTGGGCGTTGGCCTCCGAGATTGCGCCCGTGGAGGTATCGGCGAGGTCCTGGGCGATGGTGCCGCGCAGGAGATGGGATTCCGCTTTGATTTCTTCGTTGACGCTCGGCGGCTTGGAAACGGGTAGTTCGGAACTCATAGGAGGTCAAGATTAACAAAACCAGCAGAAAAGAGGAGGTTAACTATGGCGCATAAGAATGGCAGGGTCAACAAAACCCTGTCGATTTTATATGGAATAAAAGGAATTGCGAAATTATGTGAAACGTATACGCTACTCAGGTGTTTCCCACTGAAGAAGGAACACTTTCGGCTCCTGCCGATACGGAGAATTAACATTTTCCGGCTACTAAGCACCTGCCGTGCATGATACAAACAGTAAGGCAGGAGTATAAGAAATTGACGATTTAAACGACAGATATGTATTACGAGAACGATAAGGTTATGCTCTTACAGACAGGCGAAGTCCTGACTGTCATCAAGGATTTCAGCGACGAATTGGAGCGCGGGATCGTGGTGAAAGAGAACATTGGACGCAATTTGATGGCATCGGAAGTTCGCCCGGCTGGTCACACCCGCCAGCGCGCGGATGCTGGACGCGGGGTGGTTCCTCCCGACCCTTTTCCCCCGCCACCGGCGGAAAGCATTCTGTGATGGTAGCCCGCGATCTCCGAGCTCGGGTTTCTTTCCCTCGCCTGGAGGTCGACGGCTACCAGTGCAGGCTCATCCTAGAATAGGGTGAAGGATTCGTTAGGGCCGGGCGTCCAAGCTATAAGATGGTAAAGCCTCCTCTAACGCTCAATCGACTGACCCGTTTGCCGTGGAGAGCGTTGCTTATGACGGCGGCTTGCGCCTGGGCGCTTGGAACAGCGGTATCGCGTGCCCAGGATGATAACGGCGGCGCGCCTCCGCCTCCCGCTTCACCCGACATGAGCGCACAGGCTCCAGACGACGGTAATGGTGCGCCGGATGACAGCGTTTCGTTTCAGCAGTTTTACGATCAACTGGGAAGCCAGGGCACGTGGATTCAGAGCAGCGATTACGGCTACGTCTGGCAGCCGCAGGTGACCGATCCCGATTGGGCGCCTTACACGGAGGGCCATTGGGTTTACTCCGATGCCGGTTGGACTTGGGTTTCCGACGAGCCGTGGGGTTGGGCGACATATCATTATGGCCGCTGGGTCAATCTCGATGGAACGGGATGGGTTTGGGTGCCGGGCTATACCTGGGCGCCGGCGTGGGTGAGCTGGCGTTATGGCGACGGTTATGCCGGATGGGCTCCCCTGCCGCCCGACAGTTTTGTCGGCGTGGATTATACCGACGATGATCTGTCCATCGGGATCGGGTTCCATATCGGCGGCGACTGCGACGACTACTACGGCATCGGCCCGGCGTACTACATTTTCCTGCCGGTGAGTTGCCTCGGCTATCACAGCTACCATGGTTACTACCACCGTCGGGGCGACAACTATGCGATCATCAATCACACGACGAATGTCACCAACCTCAATGTGACGAGAGCCGGCGGAGTGACAGCCTTCGGCCGAGTCACCACGGGCGGTCCCATGCTGTCGCAGGTGAACGCTGTTTCCGAAACGCCGGTTCAGCGGGTGAGCCTCGTCCGGACGAATCAACCGGCCGGCGGCGGCACGTTGGGCGGTAATACGCTCGCGCTCTATGCTCCCCGGGTGAATCCCGGAACAACGGCCCAGCCAGCCCGGGTCGCGGGATCAATCGGGCCGTCGAGCATCAATCGCGGGACGGACATCATGCGACCGCTGGCGGTGAATTCGCGCCTGACGGTGACACCCGCGACGGAAGAGCAGGTGCAGGAAGCCCGCATTGCGCAGTATCATGCCCCCGCCAGCGCCAAGGTGCTGACTGATCCGGCTTCGGTGACGCCGCTGCTTCAGTCGCCATTGACCGCCATGAGGCCGGTGGTGTCTGAGGGAACTTCGCAGCATGTCTTCAGCCCTTCGCCGAGCGTGGAACGGGAGGCATCGAGTCCGGTTGTTATGCCATCAGAAAGAAACTATCCGCAGTCGGCTTATCCTTCGCCTCAGCAGGAAGAAAGTGCCCCCTCCCGAGTTTACAAGCCGAGCGCCGTTTACCCGTCGCAGGCACCCTCCTTTGAACCTCATTCCGCGGCTCCCTATTCCGCTCCGCCTTTCTATGCGCCCGCACATTCTTATGCACCGGCGCCTTCTTATTCATCCGCCCCGGTTGTGCACCAGAGCACGGGTGGAGGCGGCGGATATTCAGGCGGGGGAGGAGCCAGCCATGCGGCGCCAAGCAGCGGGAGTGGTGGCGGAAGTTATCACTCTGGCGGAACGGCGGGCGGTAATTCCTCGCAAAGTCATTGAATCGATTCGACGTCGCGGATGAGGAATTTGTATTGTTGAATCGGGAAAAAGAATTGGGCTTTGCGATTGCTGATCGCGATGGCCGCGAAGGCCAGGATGATGATGGAAACCTGGACGAGCAGAATGAGAAGCAGGCCGACCGCGTCGGTCGCCCAGCCCAGGATGGCCCAGGGCGTCGCGAAGCGGATGATGATGACGGCGATGATCATCGCGGTCAGAATTGCGCTCAAACCGAGTGAGCAGAAGATAAGGCGCACGCCGACGATTTCGTTGTAGCACGAGATGGCGGCGATGCCGTGAATGACCAGGCCGATGAGGTTCACCTTCGATTGGCCATGCAGGCGCGTGCCGCGCTCCGTCGGAATACTCGTGTAGGGAAGACGGGACGAGACGACCGCGGCCGCGAAATGGAGCCAGAGGTTGGGTTCGACCACCAAACGCCCCAGCAGCGAACGAGGCACGATGCTGAAATTGCCGAACCGAATGCCATAGCCGGTCAAAAGATAGTGGGCGGTGCGATATAAGTGGTAGCCAAGGCGAAACAGCGCGTTTTCAGAGCGTTTGGCGCGCGCGGCGAAGATGATCGGCGGCTTTTCCTGGCTGTTGAACGATTCGATCAGCCGCATGAGATCAGCCGGACGATCCTCGCCATCCGAATCCATGATGACGATGCCTTCGGCGGTTTTGTTTTCGAAGATATACGAAAGCCCGACCGCGATGGCGCGCTGATTGCCCATATTGTGGTTGAGCGTGATGACTTGAATGCTGGAAAAGCCGGTGATGCCCTTGAGGAAATCGGGCGGCCGGGGCTGGAAGGAACCATCGTCGATCAGAACGAGCTCGACGGGCCAGTGAAGCTGCCTGAATTCTTCCCCCAGGTTGCGAAATAAATCCGTCGCGGAATTCCAGTCATTATAAAGACTGGTCAGGATGACGATGGATTTCATGAAAGGACTGCTTCATTTCATAGCTCTCAGAGCGGAAAACACAACCCCGCTGAAAGAGGATCACCGCTTTTGCAGAATGAGGGCCAACTCCCGGTTTTCGCGACCGGGGAAACTCACCTCGGGCACCCATTGCTCCAGCACGGTGAAGTGAGGCTCAAAAAGAGACATCAACTCCTCCGTTGATACGGCGAAAGGCGGACCACTCTCCGTGTCCGGGTTAAGATAGAAGATGCCGAATATTTTTCCTCCTGTCCGTAATGCCGCAAAGGCCGCGCAAACGTACTCGGGCCGTTGCCGCGGCTCGATGGCGCAAAAGCAGGTGTGCTCGACGAGCCAGTCGAACGAGCCGATCATTTGCGCCGGCAGTTGGAAGAAGTCGCCCGTGATGAAGCTCGCAGTTTCATCGATCCCGGCCTCGGTGGCGAGCCGCGTGGCTTCGGCAATCGCCGTGGATGAAAGATCGAGCCCGACCGCCGAGCAATCGCGTTGCAGGGCCAGCGCGCGAACCTCGTGCCCTCTTCCACAACCGGGAACAAGCACGCGACCGGTGATGACATCGCCTTGGAGAAAACGGATCAGCGGCGGCGCGGCGGTTCCTTTATCCCAGGGCGTATCGTTTTGCTCGTAACGCCGCTGCCATTCCAGTTCATGTGGATCGTGATCGGGCATGGATGGATGTATGTTATAGAGGCTGTGCGAAAAGTCAGCGCGGGTCACGCCGAATGGATTTTTGCCTTCTAGCGGGAAGGTGCTGTAGCGGGCTTTTGGGCTGCAGCTTTGTTACTCGTCAGCCACATGCTTGCGGGTATGCTCCTGCCTCGCTTCTCCGTGTCGTCCAAGAGCGATACGCGAAGCGCCTTGCCCTCTTTGAAAACACGCCCTAATTGAGTTTTAACGATGCTCTATACGGATACTTCCTTTCTGTATCTTTTTGGCATTGTGGTGGGAGTGACGTACCTGCTGCGGCCGTGGCCTGCAGTGAAAGAGTGGTTCCTGATCGCGTTCAGCCTTTTCGTTATCGCGTCGTGGGGCTATTTCGATCTGGGTCTGTTCCTGGGAGTGTTGGCCGTCAATTTTGTCGCGGTCCGGATCATGGTTCGAAATCAGGAACCGGCTTCTCGCAGCGTTCTGGTCGCGACCATCGTCTTTAACGTGGCGACGTTGACGGTCTTCAAATATACGAACTTTCTGGGAAGTAACTTCAGCTTGCTCACGGGAATCAAGGTTGCGGCCTTTCCACTAGGTATTCCTCTGGCGATCTCGTTCTATATCTTTCATCTGATCAGCTATCTCGTTGATCTGCATGCGAAGCGGGTGAATGAAGCGACGCCGCGCGAATATCTGTTTTACCTGAGCTTTTTTCCGCATGTCATCGCCGGGCCGATTGTACGCGCATGGCAGCTTGTTCCGCAGATTGGCCGGCAACGGCACGTCCGCACCGACTGGATGATCGGCGTTCATTACCTGGTTGTCGGTTTTTTTCTCAAGATGGTTTCGGCTAACAATATCGGCGTCGCGATCGACCGGGTATGGGAGGGGACAATGCCTTTTGAGTTGTCAGCCTCGGACCGGTGGGTGGTCGCCTTCCTTTATTACTGCCAGATTTACGGTGATTTCGCCGGATACAGTTTGATGGCCTTGGGGATGGCGCGGCTGCTCGGTTACCGCCTTCCCCCGAATTTTCGCAGTCCGATGCGGGCGATAACTGTCCAGGATTTTTGGCGGCGCTGGCACATCACTTTGTCACGCTGGCTTCGGGACTACATTTACATTCCGATGGGTGGGAGCCGCGTCTCTTCCTTCGTGTCTGCTCGAAACGTCATGGCCACGATGTTGCTGGGTGGTCTCTGGCATGGCGCCGGGTGGGGATTTGTGATCTGGGGGGGAATGCACGGCTTTGGCATTGTGGCCGAACGTTATCTCGGCTTCACGAATACCCGCGGCCATCCGGCTAAAAAATGGACCTGGTGGGTGGTGGTTCAGCTTTGGGTGACACTGGCCTGGGTATTTTTCCGCGCGCCGACTCTCTCCGTAGCGGGTGGTTTTGCCTGGAAGATGATTCCCTTCGTTGCGCATGGCGGTTGGGCGCCGCACTTGAAACTTCTCGCCCAGCTGGCCTTTGCCGTTCCAATCGTAGCTCACAATTTCTTCCCCTGCCTGCTCAACAAAATGAGCCGGTCGACCTTGTTGATCGTTTTGGGTGTTTTGACCGGCCTGTTGTTCGTTCTCAACATCATCATCTTTTCGCCCGCGGCAGTTTTCATCTATTTTAGGTTTTGAAAATGAAACGACGAATCCGTCAATTTTGGATTGCCTGCCTCGGGACATTGGCTGTCGTCGTCTCGGTCCTCCATTTTAGTTGGGCCGCCGCTTACCGCCAGCTCCCTCCCCGTCCTCCGCTGTGGCTTGGCGGTCAATCGTTCCTTTCGGATTACGGCACGCACGGCTCCACGGCGCATTACCTCTTTCGTTTCGGTTTATTTGGAATGAAGGACCGCTTGCTGAAAAGCGATCTCTTGCTTTTAGGCAGCTCGCATGTTGAGTTTGGAGTGTCCGCCGCAACATTATCGGACGAACTTTCGCGATGGAAAGGGCGGCCCATCCGCGTCTACAACCTCGGCTCCGGCTTTGGGGATGGCATCGGTTTTGCCAAGGAAATTATATCCTCCAACGACCTTCGGGATAAGTCGGTCATCCTCGATCTATTTTCGCCCATGGGCGAAGGTGATTCCAACTACGCCCGGATTGTCGGCCAAGGCAATTCGCTCGGGGCTTATTTGAAGGTTTGGGACGCGTGGCTGAGATATGGTGACGACTGGTTGCTCGACCCGGTGACACCCTTCTTCTCCACCCGTACTGGAATGAAGCTAACCGATTCCGTGGAGCGAACCCGTCTGCTGGGCATTTGTACTACTCGGACCTGGGAAACCGGCGACGTTGATGAAATGTGGGCGCCGACGATCGGTTTCGTCTTCCAAAATCCCGCGCCCGGCACGGCTCAACCGATGAGCAGGGACGATCCTTATCGTATGGCAGGGTATGGAACTTGGAATCTTTCGGGAGCCACACTCGCCTTTTTCGCAGACAGACACCTTCAGCCGGCCTTTATGCTTTTACCCTTTGAAGGCTACGAATATACGAAGCCACCGGCAAATGCGTCGCCATTTATCGCCGTTTCCTCTGACGATCTTACGTTTTACGATCAGTTGCACCTCACGGCTGCCGGTCGTGACCTTTCGACACAACGGATTGTTCTAGAAATCGAAAACGCCAGCTTGATCAAGTAAGCCGATTTTAGCGAAAGGTGTCATGCAGGCGTCATGCAATCGGTTCTCCGAACCATCTACAGAGGGTGGACAGGGTGGGAGTCGCCTCATCATGTCCTCTGAAGCTGTTTTCAGAGGGCCTGTTTTACCTCTGTAATTCGAGAAAATTCGATCTAACTCGCGAGTATTTCTTCTAATTTTTTGGCGTCATCCGGGCGGAAGATCAATTCCGACCCTCATGCCACCATGGAGGAGCATCGTCGTATTGTCGAACGGGAGAAGAATCCCAAGCGCATATATTTTCCCAGACGGGGTGATTGAGCGTAATTGAACCCTACTGGACGAATATGGACGATTATATGTCTCGATTGGGTAAAACAGGGAAGGCTTCAATCGTAGTGCTGAAAAGTGGGATATGTAACCTCCCACGGACTCAAGCCAAGAATTAGTTGCTGAAGCATCCACTTATCTTCGCGACGCCGAGATGGTGGCATTGAAAAAACTTATGAGACGCATCAGCGGTTACGGGAAGTGATGGGTGAGCAAGTGGATAACGTGCTCCATTTATCATGAATAATAAAAACCGACTCTTCGCAGCCTGCATCCTTTCTCTCGTTACGACAGCTTTTGGTTTTATTGTGCGCGCGATGCTGCTCAACACCCTTGGCGTTGAATTCGAACTTTCTGAAAGCCAGAAAGGCGCGCTCCAGGGGGCAGGCCTCTTTCCATTTGCGCTGAGCATCATTTTTTTTAGTCTTATCATCGACCGCATCGGTTATGGCCGCGCCATGGCCTTCGCCTGGGTCCTCCACGTCCTTTCCGCGATCATTACGATTGCGGCTGGAAGCTACACCGCGCTCTATATTGGCACGTTCCTATTTTCGTTGGCCAATGGCACCGTCGAGGCCGTCGTCAATCCGGTCACCGCCACGCTCTATCCAAAAGACAAGACGTCACGCCTCATCATGCTCCATTCGGGCTGGGCAGGTGGGCTCGTGCTCGGTGGTCTCATGGCCATCTCGCTCAGTGATCTAGGCTGGCGTTGGAAGATCGGTCTCTTTCTTCTCCCAACCCTTGTTTATGGGCTGATGATGTTCGGTCAGAAATTTCCCGTGCAGGAAAGGGTTGCCGCCGACGTTTCCTACTCCGACATGATGCGGGAATTCGGTTGGGCCGGATGCCTGATCGTTTGTACTTTCGCGGTCTATGCCGTCAATGAAGTCTCCGTTGTCTTTGGTGTGAACATTTTTCCCACCGCTGATTCTTTTATGGTGGCAGTCGCCTACGCTTTCATGCCGACGCTCTATTTCGCCTTCCGTTTCCGCGCTTTCGGACGGCCGATGTTCATCTTCCTGCTGTTGGTGATGATACTCCTCGCTACCACAGAGTTGGGTACCGACAGTTGGATCTCCGACCTGCTCACACCGGTGCTTAAGGGCCTTGGCCCGAACGCGGGCAATTGGGTTCTCGTCTATACTTCCAGCCTTATGTTCGGTCTTCGATTCTTTGCGGGACGGCTCGCCCGCCGGCTCAGCCCGGTTGGTCTTTTAATCGGTTGCTCGATGCTTGCTGCCGTGGGGCTTTTCTGCCTCGCCCACGCGGGTTCTGCTCCCCTATTCGTTTTCGCGGCAGCCACACTCTATGGAGCAGCCACCAGCTTTTTCTGGCCCACCACGCTCGGCCTCGCCTCCGAACAATTTCCCCGCGGCGGGGCACTAACCCTCAACGCCATCAGCGCGGTGGGGATGATTTCCGTCGGCGTTCTGGGAGGGCCTTTCCTTGGCACTTTGCAAGATGTGTCGCTCGACCGAAATCTGCAACAGACCAGCCCGCCGCTGCACGCCGCTTTAGCTGAACCTGGGCAACAGAAATTCGGTTTCCATTTTCAGCCACTCGATAAGGCAAAGATCGAATCCTTATCCAGTGCCGACAAGGCCAAGGTCGGGAAAATCATCGCGCAAACCAATCAAGCCGTGCTTGCGAAAATTGCCATCCTGCCTGCGATCATGTTTGCTTGTTTTCTTAGCCTCGGCCTCTACTACCGGCTGGGCGGCGGCTACCGTCAGATCGAGCTGGTTCTTACTCAGAGAAAAGGAGAGAAAAGGGGATAGGCATTCGGGATAGGCACCTTTTCAAAAGCGCGGACAGGGTGGGAGTCGAACCCACGGTACCGATGAAGGTACGCTCGATTTCGAGTCGAGTGCCTTAAACCACTCAGCCACCTGTCCTTGAATTGAGCAGGAGATGCTTGCGGGGCTTGGTTAACCGAATATCCATCGGAACAAAACGAACGCAGCGATCTTTCCCGTCACCAGAACCGAAGATACTAGGCGAGGATTTTCCCTGGGAGCAAGGAAATCTGGCACAGTCTCAGGACAAAGCAGAAAGAATCGAGCCGGCGATAGAAACCCGTTTCGCCTCTTTTGATGTTTCCGCAGTGCCAAGGGCCTGCTATGGTTTGTTGAGGTTATTAAATTTCCTTCCTATCTCTAAAAGCGAGACGGTCTTAAATACGAACAATGGCTCCAAATTGTCTTATGAAAGGCTGCGGTAAACCGATAGTAGGGATAAATGTATCATGTTTCGGCATCCTGATCCTCAGATGATGTTTTTAAGCAGAGCGTTGCATCATTCGGCATTCAGCTCTTTCTCGAAGAGCGATAAGGAAAGCAATCACGCACCGAAGGCCAAGTTCATCCAGTTTTTCACGACCTGTCCCGAGGCATGGGGCGGAAGCGAAGAACTATGGGCGGGGGCTGCCCGCCGACTGGTTGAAAAGGATTACCAGGTCACCGCGAACCTTTCCTACTTTGAGCCCACGCGTCCCGAGATCATCCGGCTGATCGAATCGGGCGTGCGCGTGGAGAAATACCAGGGCGTGCCATTCCTCTGGCGCTATCGCGGGTTCGGCGGGCGTTGGGAGCCCGCGCTGACCGTCGCCCGGCTTCGGTCCGCGAACCCGCGCCTGGCGGTCATTTCCCAGGGAGAAAACATGGATGGCCACCGGCAGATCGTCTACTGCCAGGAAGCCGGGATTCCCTACGTGATTATTTGTCAAAAAGCGATGGAAGATGGATGTCCCCTCGATGAGCATCGTGATGCTTTAAGAGATTCCTTTTGCCGGGCCGAACGGATCTTTTTTGTGTCCCAACACAATCGCGTTGTGACCGAGGAGCGGCTCGGGCAAAAATTGTCGAACGCCGAAGTGGTCTGGAATCCGTTTAATGTCGATTATAATCCGAGGCTAAACTGGCCGGACTTCGATGACGGAATCTATCGGCTGGCATGTGTGGCGCGCCTCTGGATGCGCGACAAGGGGCAGGATATTCTGCTCAAGGTGCTGGCGCAGGAGAAATGGAAAGCGCGTCCGCTCGAAGTCCATTTTTACGGCAGCGGACACAATGCCGTGGCCATCGCCGAAATGGCGAAAATGCTGGGCGTCGAGAAGGCGCGTTTATGCGGATTTTCGCCCGATGTCATGGAGATTTGGCGCAGACATCACGCGCTGATATTGCCATCGCGCCATGAGGGCCTGCCCCTGGCTTTGGTGGAGGCAATGCTGTGCGAACGCCCGGCCATCGTCACAAATGCGGGAGGCATCGCCGAAGTCATCGAAGACGAGCAATCCGGATTTCTGGCGCGGGCCGTCACGGTGGACGCGATCGATGACGCGATGGAGCGCGCCTGGAGCCGCCGCGCCGAATGGCAGAAAATCGGCATCAATGCGTCGCGGCTTATCCGCAAAAAAGTTCCGGAAGACCCGTGCGCACTTTTCGTCGACAAGCTCGAGGCGATCTACCGGGATGTGGTGAGATCGAAATAACCATGACTGCCGTTTCGCCGAGTCGCGCGAGGAACGGACCTTGGACGTTGTTTCGCCGAATCGCCGGGTTGGGGCAAAATGCCCGCCCCGGCGACTGGTGGGAATTTAAAATTCCGCCGCTGCTGGCCACGGCCTACGCGACGGCGCTTTTGCTCCACGCTTCCTTCCAACAACTCTGGCCCTTGCTCCTGCTGCTGCTTTTCGCGCTCCTGCCGGGCGCGGCTTATGTCAGCATCCTCAACGACATCACCGATCTCGAGGACGATCTCCAATGCGGCAAAACCAACCGGATGGTGGGCCGGTCCGTTCAATTCCAATTTTTCGCCATCGCGATCTGCCTGCTGTTGGGCGCGGCCGCGGGCTGGATGTTGCGAAATGATCCGCTCACACTCGCCCTCTATGCCGCGACCTGGGTGGCCTACACGCTCTACTCCACTCCGCCGTTTCGCCTGAAGGTGAGGGGAGCATGGGGCGTCGCCATGGACACATGCGGCGCGCATCTTCTTCCCACGCTCTGGACCGCGACCCTCATGATCGAAGCGACCGGTCATGCCGTGCCGTGGTTATTTCTTACCCTGCTCGGGATCTGGTCATCCGCCCTCGGCGTGCGCGGAATCCTCTGGCACCAGCTTTATGACCGGGAAAACGATCGCGCCAGCCATGTCACCACTTTCGCGGCGCGGAAGAATCCCGAATCGATCCGTCGCTTTGTCGCCGGGGTGGCCTTCCCGCTCGAGATGGCGTCACTGGCGCTCATCCTCGCGGAAATGAACACGCCGTGGGCCTGGTTGATTTTATTCGCCTACCTGGCGATGGAAGGGTTGGTCGGCCACTATTTGAAAATCGACCTCATCATCGTCCAACCCACCTCCCGCTTCCGGATCATTTTCGCGGAATACTACCAGCTTTGGTATCCGCTGACGTTCCTGGTCGCGATGGCGCAACAGTCCTTGATGGCCGGGTTGTTGATCGCTTTGCAGTTGGCCCTTTTCCCACACTGCTTTTACGTCTTTCTCCGCCATGTGATTTTTCTTGTCCGCCAAAAACTGGTTCCCGCGCTGCGCGCCAAGATAAAGCTGCTCATTCGCAAAGGCGTATCCTAGTATGCTAATATCTTCCAAAAGCACGAGAAAAAGATCGTTTTGGAATAAGTCCTAGAGTTGAGAGGAGAAAATGCCGGCGCCTATCATCTACTCATCCCAGTCGCAGTTGCGTTCACCGCGCCGCTTTTTGCGCGAAGCTCTGCACGATCTCCGCGCCAGCCGGGAAGTCGCCGGGCACTTGTTTGCGCGGAATCTCCGTTCGCAATATCGGCAGAGCTTTCTGGGCTACCTCTGGATTCTGCTTCCGCCCATTGCGACCATGCTTCTCTGGGCCTACCTGAACTGGACCAGGACGCTGGCGATCGGGCATACGGACATCCCTTACCCGGTTTATGTGCTGACCGGGACCTTGCTTTGGCAGCTTTTTGTTGACGCGCTTAACACGCCGCAGAATCAATTGGGCGCATCCCGCAATTTGATCACGAAAGTCCGCCTGCCGCATGAAGCGATCCTTCTCGCGGGACTGGGCACCCTCTTCTTTAATTTTGCCGTCCGATTGGGTGTCCTGCTGCCGGCCATGGTCCTTTTTCATTGTCCGCTGACCTGGGGTTTGTTGCTGGCGCCTTTGGGCATTCTTATTCTCGTCATGCTTGGCTTGAGCATCGGATTGTTGCTGGCTCCGCTCGGTCTTCTTTACCAGGATATCTCGCTTGGCTTGGCCGTGATCATGAACTTTGCCTTCTTCGTTACCCCGATCGTTTATCCCGTTCCCACCAAATGGCCAGCGTCCCTCATCGCCATGGTCAACCCGGTTACGCCGGTGCTGGCAACGACCCGAAACTGGCTGGCCCTCGGCCTGGTGCCGCCCTCCGCGGGTTTCTACCTCGTCAGCGCGGGTACGCTGGTCCTCTTCACTTTTTCCTGGCTCGCCTATCGATTGGCAACACCGCACATCGTCGCCCGGCTTTAAAGACCGATGCATATGCCCATCGATTCCACCAAAAGCCATCCCCCGCTCATGTCTGTCTATCAGGTGGGCAAGAAGTACACCCGAAGCCTGAAGAGATCGCTTTGGTATGGTCTAAAAGACATTGGCCGCGAAGTTCTGCTGAGGAGGGAACAAATCGGGGAAGGGTGGCTGCGCAAGGGTGAATTCTGGGCCGTGAACAATATCTCATTCGACCTCCATCCCGGCGAAGCGCTGGCCCTGATTGGTCCCAACGGCGCGGGGAAAAGCACCCTCCTCAAATGCCTCAGCGGCATCATCAAGCCAGACGTGGGTCGCATCCACGTTCGCGGGCGCATCGGAGCCTTGATCGAGCTGGGCGCAGGATTCGATCCCGTGCTGACCGGGCGCGAAAACATTCTCGTCAGCGCGGCGGTGTTGGGCCTCACCCGCGCCGAGGTAAATGAGCTCCTGCCGAAGATCATCGCGTTTTCCGAGCTGGAGGCTTTTGTCGATACGCCCGTGAAATACTACAGCTCGGGCATGAACGCGCGGCTTTCCTTCGCCGTCGCCTCGCACTTAAATCCCACCGTCTTTCTCGTCGACGAAGTGCTGGCCGTGGGCGACATCGACTTCCAGCGCAAATGCATCAACCACATGTTGCGTTATCTCGCGGGCGGCGGCGCGCTCATCCTCGTTTCGCACAGCCCTTATCTGGTCCAATCGGTTTGCAACCGCGGCATATTCATGCACGAAGGCCGCGTTCAATACATGGGAACGGCCGTGGACGCCTTGAACTGCTATCTGCAAAAGCCGATCACGAAGGAGTCGACGGCGAATGAAGCCTCGTTCACCTCCGACATCGCGCCGGAGCGATCTTCCGCGCGACGTCCCTGGCGCGATCTTTCCGAATCGCATCCCGTCGCCATTGACGAATTGATTATCGAGGGAAACGAAGACAAAATGATCACCACGGGCGAGGACGCCCGTCTGACCGTGAAATTTCGCGCGCTTGATCAGCGGGAGATTTGCTGGGGATTCACGATCTGGACGAACGATCAGTGGGTGTGCATTACGGGAGCGGCCGATTTAACCCCCCGGAAGATAGGTGCCGGAGAGCAAAGCGTCAGTTGTGTGATCCCGAAACTTCCTCTTTTGTCGGGAACCTACATGATCAAAATGGCCATTTTGGAAGCCGAATCGCGCCAACCTTTGGCATTATTTGGCTGGGAAGACGCTCCATTGGCTTTTCAAGTGTGTGCCCCCGTGACGTTTCTGAATAATGCGTTTAAATCGATAAATCAGCTCGTCACCATCGAAACGATCTGGCAGAAATAATGCTTAAGGAGGGCGAATGCCTATCACGCAGAAGCTTAAAACGCTAGTTAAGCGTCAGATCACCAAAGCTGTTCGCCTGACCCGTGGTCCCGCCACCTCCGCCCATCGGGGAGAAGCGCCGCATAAGATCGCGGACGTCGTCGATCACTACGAGAAGTATACGCCGATCTATCATGAAGTGTACGGCGAAGTGTTTCAGGCGGGCCGGCCGCATAACGTCGAGGAATTGCTCGAGCACGAAATGAACTCCATGGGGCTTCAGGACGGCCAGCACGTGCTCGATGCGGGATGCGGCGTATGCGGACCATCCATCTGGTTTGCGAAACACAAAAAGATCACCCTCGATGCCATCACCATTTCGCAAACGCAAGTGGAACTGGCCCGGAAGGCCGTCTCGCTCGCCGGGATGGCGGACCGGATCAAGGTTCAAGCCGGCGATTACCACAAGCTGGAGGAGATTTATCCGGCCAACAGTTTCGATTGCGTCTTTTTTCTCGAATCCATTTGCCATGCCGAAAGCTACAAGCGGGTGCTGGCCAGTTGCCTGAAAGTGCTCAAGCCGGGCGGGTGCGTGTACATCAAGGATTATGCCCTGAAGGATTTTAGGGATGATCCCGTGACGCATAAGAGGGCGGGTGAATTCCTGGCGAAAGTTCACGCGGAGTATACTGCGACGTTTCTCCACAAGTTGGAGTTGGCGGCCATGCTCGCGAAGCTGGGGTATCAGGTCGAACTTCTCGAACTACTGCCTTTTGTCGGCGAGAACGAAGATCTTTCCGTCCAAGTTGGATTTGAACAACGAGTCGGTTTCAAGTGGCGCGAAGGGCTCGACTTTTGGCTGCCGGAGTTAATTGAGGTCCGGGCTCGCAAGCGCTGACGCGGCGCTTCATGACAGATAAGAACATTGTTCGGCCTGCCGAAATAGTGGATACTGGAACGGGCAGATGCCCAAGCGTTCATGTGCCGGAAAAATCATTTTGCCTGGGCTCGTTTGGAAATTGCCGCTTCATTTCTGGCGGCTTTTCTCGCCGCCGCGCCTGCGCAGTCGACGTCGACGGCCGAACTGCCTGACAGCACCAATGCCGTGGCATCGCCGCCTTCCACCGGCCCGATCAATCAGCACAAGCCCTACATCTCGCGAGCCACACTTAAAGCGGAAGAGTCCGCCGCGACGATGACGTTTGAAGTCGCCTTGAAGATGCGGAATTTCGCTGATTTGAAGCAGAGGGTGGAGAAGGGCGAACATGTGCCGCTTCCGGAAATGGCGGCGAAGTACGAACCGTTGGCGTCGGATTATAAAACGGTGCTCGATTGGCTGAAGAGCGAGGGATTTAGCATCGTCCACCAGGACTCGCATCACATGGCGATATTTGTCCGTGGCAGTGTCAGCCAGATTGCCCGGGCGTTTAAGGTGACTTTTGCCCGCGTGACCTCGAAGGGCAGGGAATACACCTCCGCCGTCACGACGCCCAGCGTGCCGGCAAACATCGCTCCGCTGTTGATCGGCATCAATGGGCTGCAACCGCATCTCCATCCGCATACGCACCTGGTCAAACCGAATGCATCGGGCGGCGGCGCGGCCTATACCCCGGCCCAAATCGCGCAAGCCTACCAGGCGAGCGGGCTCTACAGCACGAATCTCACCGGCGCCGGGCAGACAATCGCGATTGTCATCGATACCTTTCCCGCGAAGAGCGATTTGCTCGCCTTTTGGAACGGCTACGGGATCGACCAATCGTTGAATAACATCACGTTTATCCAGGTTATCGCGGGAGCATTGGATGCCGCTTCCGGCGAGGAGACTCTCGACACGGAATGGAGCAGCGCCATCGCGCCGGCGGCAAAAGTGCGGGTTTATGCCACGACGACGCTCGAGAACCCCAGTTATCTTGATATGGCGTACGAGCAAGTCTACGACGACGCGACCAACAATCCGTCCCTGGGAATCCACCAGATGTCGATGAGTTACGGCGCGGGGGACCTCGACGACACGACCATCGCGCAAAGGCAGACCGATAACGGCTATTTTGTCTCCCTCGTCAATGCAGGGGTGACCTGCTTTGCCTCCTCGGGCGATGAAGGGCCGACGCCGGATATCGAGGAGGACGACAGCACGGTTCAGGTCGAATCGCCCGCGAGCGATCCTGATGTGATAGGTGTCGGTGGCACCACGTTGACCACCTACACCAACCCCACGGCAACAACCGAGGTCGTTTGGGGTGACGGGGCCAGCGGAGGCGCCAGCGGGGGCGGGACGAGCACGAGCGCGAGCACCACGCCGTATCTCAATCGCCCCACTTGGCAGGCGGGCACGGGAGTTCCGACAGGATCACAGCGCCTCGTGCCCGATATCGCGTGCGCCGCCGATCCGAATTATGGCGCCGACATTTACTACACTGATCCCACGGATGGGTTGGAGGCGGTGATTGGTGGGACGAGTTGGGCCAGCCCGACCTGCGCCGGTTTTTGTGCGCTGATCAATCAGGCTCGTGCGAACGTCGGCCTACAGGCCATTGGACAGGGGGCGGGCCTCAAAATGGGGGCTCTCATCTACCCGCTCATCGGCACGGCCAATTTTCGAGACATTACCTCAGGCAATAACGACACCTCAGGCAACAATGGCTATTCCGCCGGGACCGGCTATGACAAGTGCACCGGCGTCGGGGTACCTTTGGTGCAGACGCTGGCCAAAACGCTGGCGAATACATCGACCTTGATTGGCGTGGGCCAGGCTTCCCCCATCGTGACGGTCAACCAGGGCCAGAACGCCACCATCACGGTCACCGCGACGGGGAGCCCCGTCAGCTATCAATGGCAAGTGATGACCGCGGGCTCAACCACTTGGAGCTCGCTTAGTGATGGCACCATATACAGCGGTTCGGCCACGGCCACGCTGACCGTGCTGGATGCGACCACGGGCTTGAGCGGAGCTCAATACCAGTGTGAGGTCACCTATGCCGGGTCACAAGTTGTCACCAGCAATCAGGCGACTACCCTTATCGTGGAGAATCCCTGGACCACCTCGACCTTCGTGGGAACTTCCGCCGGGTTCGACTATCCCGCGGATATTGCCGTCGACAGCTCGGGCAATCTCTATGTCGCCGATGTCTACAATAATGTGATTCACAAGGTCACATCCACCGGGACGGTGACGACGCCTTACGGCAGCAAAACGGCGGCCAGCACGGATGGGACAGGTACCGGCGCGTCGTTTGATCTGCCCAGGGATATCGCCATCGATAGTACGAGCAGCAACCTCTATGTCTCGGATGAGGGAAGTGGCGAAATTCGAAAAATAAATATTTCCAGCGGCCAAGTCTCGACGATCAGCTCGTCGGCGTCACCGGCGTTTAACGATCCGAAGGGCATTTGCGTCGATTCTTCCAACAATGTTTACGTGGCCGACTCGGAAAATAATGTCATTCGTAAGATTGCGGCTTCGACGGGCAAGGTCACCATCATAGCCGGTTCCAGCGGCTTCATCGCCGGGTTCGCGAATGGACCGGCCACGAACGGGGCATTGTTCAATGAACCGATCGGCCTGGCGATTGATCACTCGGGAAATCTCTATGTGACCGAATACAATAATCAAGTGGTGCGGGAAATCAGTTCCAGCGGTACGGTCAGCACTTTTGCGGGTCAGCCGGGCATTGCCGGTTGCCAGGATGGCCCGGCCGCCAGCGCGCTCTTCAATGTGCCGAGAGGCATTATGGTCGATGGCTCAGGAAATGTTTACGTCACCGACAGCTATGCTCCGCTCCCCGACTATTCGGCCAGCGATACGGGAAACAACCTCTTGAGGGAAATCTCATCCTCCGGGGTGGTAACGACCCTGGCCGGTCAGCCGGGTGTTGGAGGAACCGCGGATGGCACCGGCGATGGGGCGCAATTTTACAACCCGATTGGTCTGGCCATGAACGCCTCGGGCGAAATCTATTTGGCGGATGCCAGCAACAACACGATTCGCCTCGTCCAGCCGGCAACAACGGTGTCGATTGTCGCCACGGACCCCACCGCGAATGCGTTTAGCCAGGCTCAGGGACTCTTTACGGTGACTCGGACGGGTTCCACGACGAGCAGCCTGACGGTCAGCTACGCCATCGCGGGCACTGCGGTTGCCAACACCGACTACACGGCATTGCCGGGATCGTTGACGATCCCAACGGGATCAACCTCCGCAGCCATCATGGTCGATCCCATGGTTGATACCGCAGTCACGAGTCCCACCGTGCAACTGACGCTTGATACCTCAGCTTCGTATACCCTCGGTACTCCCTCGACGGCGACGGTAACGATCCAGGAGCCTACATCCTTTCAAAGCTGGCAACTGGCTGAGTTTGGCTCGAATGCCGCCAACTTAAGCAGTGCATCGGCCACGGCGGTTTCAAACCACGTGGGCTTGCCTAATTTTCTTGAATACGCCCTTAATGCGACCCCGCCCACGCTTTCGACCGTCCAGGACGACAGCAATAACAACTACGTGGCGATAACCTACACGCAGCTCAATACCGATCCGGATTTGACTTACACGGTGCAGGTCACTTCCGACCTCACCCAGCAGACGGACACCTGGCACTCCGGCTCATCTTATACCACGTCTGTTTCCCAAGTCGCTAATCCGGGTGGGAGCACGACCGTCGTGACCGTGAGGGACAACACGCCCGTAACCCCCACCACGATGCGATTCATTCGCGTTCAGGTCAGTGGGGATTGAGTCAATGTCAAGCAATTCATCCTCATAAAAGTCATCAACCCATAAATAGGCTTGCCCAGTTCTAATTATTGACGCTTACTATCCTCTCAAAGCCAAGGAAATTCGCCCTCAACCCTAATTACCTGTTGGACGTATGAACTTTTCCTATTTCTTCGCCCTCATAGCGTTGGCTCTAAGCGTCGTTTCGGTTCAGGCGCAAACATCCCTCAACACGACGCCGTTGGGCATGATCGCGTTTCCATTGGCGCCTAATGCCACGACTTACATGAGTCTGCCTTTGGAAGCCAACCCAGTTTATACGGGCGCAGTGTCAGCCATCAGCACGGTCGTGGCGACAACCGCTGATACGATCTCAGTCGCGGACACTCCTTCGCCGTGGACAGCCGGCCAGCTCACGGGCTCACAGCCCTACTTCGTAAAGATCCTGAGCGGAGCGGAAACGGGCCGAATCATGAGGGTCACCGCGAATACGACCAACAGCGTGAGCCTGGATACGACGGATCATACTTCGCAAGTCACGCCGATCCAGAACACACCCGCCTCCAGCTTCGATATTCAGACCGGTGATACCTTTGAGATATTTCCCGCCGCAACATTGGGCTCGTTATTTGGAACGCAGGCTCCTCTGCAATCCGTTGTTGGCAATACCAACGTCAGTTCAGCCGATACTATTTCTGTCTTCACTACTCTCTTAGCCCCGTCGCCAAGTTTCTTTTTCGATACCGGAAGAGGTTATTGGAGGCAATATCCCTCTACGGCTAATGCCAATAATTCCCCGATCTATCCCTACTCGACCTTGGCGATTACACGACGACCTGCCAATGGCACAACCACAGTTAGTTTCCCGGTAATGGGCTGCGTCACGAATGTCGCCTTGCTGATCAAGACGATCAGCCTGCAAACCCTCTATACCTCGACTCAATACCCCGCCAATATCGAGCTTTCTCAACTTCAGCTCGGCGCAAATTGGACGCAAGGCACTTCAATCTCCAATTCGGATATCCTTGGCGTTTACAATTCGAGCGAAGGGCGTTTCGACTCTTATTACCAAATCGCAAACCCTGTCTCACCCGATTCAGGCTGGCGCAAATATCCCAATAAAACAACCGATGCAGGAACGTTCGTCATCCCGGCTGGGAGCGCAGTTTATATTGCCAAGCAAAATGGTTCAAATGGGCAGCCTGTAAGCGGGGCAGCGTCATATCTGCAGCCTCCATTGCCTTATACGATTCAGCCGAGCGGGCAGTAGTCTTGAACGGACGAGAAGGAAATGAATGAAATATTATTTACGTAGGTTGCTACTGGGTAGTTTCGCTTGCGTTCTTGCGAGTTCGTTTGTGCCGCTTCAGGCCCAAACGGCCACTTGGAACGATAGCCAAGCTGACCAGTCGTGGAGTAACCCTCTGGATTGGACCATGGTAAACGGTGGTTCCACGGTCACGAACCAAATACCGGGCGTCCAATTGCAGCCGCCCGTACCGCCGAGTACTACGCCAAGTGGACCCAGCACGTTCCAATACAGTGTCATCATAGGACCCCTGACCACCAGTTCGCTTACAAATCCGATCATCCTGGATACGCAGGATGTATCAACTGAGGATGAATTCGTTACCATTGCCGGACTTACCTTTAATGATGCGACTGGCGTTGGAATTGGATCTACCGGCCTAGAAACACTCACGGTTATGGGTGCTATAACCAACTCGGAGGCGGCTACGCAGAATTTAAATCTTCCCGTTATTTCCGGCGCCAATGCCACCTATGCTGGCGGCCCGGCTGGAGGCATATTGGAGTTCACCACTAGTTTGAACATCCAGTCCTTCAATATCGAGACAACCGGAAATGTGCAGCTAACGGGTGGTGCGGCGGTAAGTGGTTCGGGTAATCTCAGCGTTGGTGATGCCCTGAACTCCGGCACATTGACGCTCACTGGGGCAAATACCCTGAGCACGGCTATATCCGTGGTCAATGGCACCTTAAGCATCCCGACTTTGGCTGCAGTCGGCACCGCCCAGCCGTTGGGACAAGCCGGTTCGGTTAGCTTGAGCGGTCCCAGCGCGAGCGCCCAGGGAATTCTCAATTACACCGGCGGCACGGGAACCTTGGCGCAAGCGGTCACGGTTTCCTCGAGCGACTTCGGCGCGATCAGCAACACCGGCGGCGCCGTGTTGACGATAGGTGGTGTCATCACGAACAGTGGCACCCTCAGCTTTACCAACGGCGTCTTCAACCTCGGGACCGCGATGGCCGGTACGGGAACGACTAACGTCAGCGGCGGTGGCGACCTGGTAGCAACGGCAGCCAATGTCCTGTCTGCCACCGCGGCGTTCACCATGGGCGCCACGACCGATACGACGACCACGCAAACGACGAACACCCTCGATCTCGGTGGCACGAATCAGACCATCGCCGGGCTCTCCAGCATCGCCAGCACCACCGGAAACAATTCCTTCCCGGTGATCAATCAGGTGATCAATAGCAACGGCGTTTCGCCTTACACGACGGCCGGCGCGGCGTCCACGCTCACCATCAATCCCGCCTCCGGTGCAACCGACACGTTTGCGGGCTCACTCGGCGGGACCGGCTCGACCAACAACTTCGGCGTCACGATCGATGGCGCGGGTACTGAAGTATTGACCGGCGCCAACACCTATACAGGAACCACCACGATCACCGCCGGTACGCTGCAGATCGGCAATGGCGGCTCGACCGGAAGCATCGTTAGTACCGTGACCGACAACAGCCACCTGGTCTATGACCTCAGTAGCACGACGACCGTCGGTTCGGTTATTTCCGGATCGGGCACCGTGACCATTGGGGGAACCGGCACGGTCATTTACAACGCTGCCAGCGCGAATACCTATACGGGCACCACCACGATTAATAGCGGCGCCACACTTCAGCTCGGCAACGGTGGAACGACAGGGGGTGTCAACAGCACCTCATCCATTCTAGATAATGGTTCTTTTGTTTTGGATAAGAGCGGTGCGGGCACGGACCACGGAATCGTTATTTCCGGCACGGGCAGCGTCACGCAAATCGGGTCAGGGTCGTTTCAGGTTACAGTTGCCGACACCTACACGGGTGCGACGACGGTCAGTGCTGGTACGCTGGAAATCGGCACCGGCACGGCTGGCGCGATCAGCAACAGCAGCGCGGTTTCGGTCGCATCGGGGGCGACCCTGAGTTTTGATGAAGCCACGAATTCAATCCAGTCCAACAACATTGCTGATAGCGGCAC
>Ga0116229_10001592_pt1 | contig 35799 bp, 35 predicted proteins | sample S1TSphgellanicum_3_FD_87313 | JGI IMG/M metagenome (GOLD analysis project Ga0116229, IMG submission 87313) | Host-associated microbial communities from peat moss isolated from Minnesota, USA - S1T2_Fc - Sphagnum magellanicum MG | ecosystem: Host-associated > Plants > Peat moss > Unclassified...
GACCGCTCATGGCACGCACGGGCTGAAGGCACCGCATCGGTCGAGACGGCGACCGGTCATGGCACGAACGGACGGGACGCAGCGCATTGGAGAGCCGACGGCGGGCCGTCACGGCTGGCGCGGCAGAATGAATCGCAGGCCCTGGTAGTTCAGCACGACCCCGTCGCGGCGGATGCGCTCGACGATGGGGCCTTCCTGCAACCGGCCCCCCTCGTGATACTTGCGCATGTTGATGTACACGAATCGCTCCGCCGGCTTGGTGGAATAGACATGCACGTCGAGATGGATTTCGGGCAGGGCCTGTGCGCCGGTCAGGGAAATTTCATTGATGCTCGGCAGGATCTCCTGATCGTCGGCACTGGCATCCGGCTCGCTCAATACCGGGTCGGCACCGCGATGCGCGGGGCGCGTCGCCGCCGCCTGCGGCGGCGGTGCCTCCGCGGCGGCCGGGGTGTCGGCCGGTGCGGCGCTCTCGGCCGGCGCGACCGGAATCTCCGGTGCGTACTCGGGCGCCGCGTCCATCGGACTGAACGGCCGGGCGGCGGGCGCCGCGGCATCGACCGCCGCCGGCCGCGGCACCTTGATATCGGCTGCGTTTCTGCGCACCAGCAGCAGACTCAGCACCGCCACATTCACGGTCAGCAAGACGCCGAGCGCGATGCCCCAGACCGGCAGGCGCCTGCGCCGCGGGACGAAACGCGTGTCCATCAGACCGGGAACGGATTGCTGCTGCCGCTCCATTTCCGATTTTTTCAACGCGTCCAGAATGAATGACATGGAAATCCCTAACCGCCGCGGGTGGTGCTGGCCAGCAACAGCGGTGAACCGGGTTCGGCCAGGGCGGTGTCGATGACCACCTGAGTCTGCAACCCGGCAACGCCGTCGACGTTGAGCCGATGCTCACGCTGGAAATTCTGTACGGCGATGGCCAACGCCTCATCGTAGACATCGCCATGCTCCGGGTCCGAGGCGGCGCCATGCAGCGCGTTCAGACTGCGCCGCAGCCAGCGCACCTCTTCTCCCGACATACCCATCGACAAGGCGTGCGTGTGCATGGTCTTCGGTTTCCACACCACGGTGAACTCTCCGAACCAATCCCCCGACAATTCGTCGAGCGGCACGCGTTCGTTGACCTCCCCCAAATCCAGGGTCGCATAGCGATCGTCGAGGGCGGACAGCACCACGCGGTGCCGCTGCCCGTGCTCGTCGGTCAACGTCAGGATGGCAGGCCGGTTCAGCGCGCGGACTTGCGCCCAGGAGCCGCGTTGCTCCAGGCACGCCAATCCCGCCTTGGCCGCTTGCGCACAGGGGTCCTTGTCGTCGGTCATGGCCGTGCCCCACAGCGACAGCAGCCGCCGGAAGGCGACCGCATCGGTGGTGTTGGCGCTGTTGGCGGCCAGCAGCGCGTTGATCGACACGGCCGGGGACGGTGCGGCGGACGCGGACGGGGTCGCCGCAGGGTCAGTGGGTGGCGCGGCCGCGAGAACCGCGGTTCCGGGCGCAGCCGCCGACGCCGGAGCCGACGACCCGGACGGAGCCGTGGACCCGGGCGCGGCCGGATCGGCCGGGCCCGATGGGTCGGTGGCGTGCGCCGGCGCCTCCCGAGCCCAAGCCAGCGGCAGGAATTGCCGCTGCCATAATTGCCAGCCGCCTACACTCAAGCCCCCAAGGCAGGCCAACCCCACTGCGCCGGCGAGCCAGCGCAGCCAGGGCGCGACGAATCGCCGGCCGTAGACTTCGCCCGCCGCGCGCCGCACCAGCGAAGCCGTCACTTTGTGCGTCTCCTGCGTGTAGGCCCCGAGCAGCGCGCGATCGCAGGTCACATTGATGACTCGAGGGATGCCGGAGGACAGGCGATGCACCGCGATCAGCGCGGCGGGCGTGAAGATCTCCTCGGAAGCGCCCGCCACCCGCAGCCGATGCCGGACATAGCCCCGGGTTTCTTCCCGCGACAGCGGCTCCAGATGGTAGCGGCCGGTGATTCGCTGCGCCAGTTGCCGCAGGTCGATGCGGTCCAGAATTTCACGCAGCTCCGGCTGGCCGATCAGAATGATTTGCAGCAACTTTTGCGTCGGCGTCTCGAGGTTGGTCAGCAGCCGCACCTGTTCCAGGACATCGGCGGACAGATTCTGCGCCTCGTCCACGATCACGATGACGCGCCGCCCCTCGGCATGCGCTGCGAGCAGCCGGCGATTCAGCGCATCGACCATCTGTTTCACGCTGTCGCGGTCGCCATCGGCGAGGTCGATGCTGAGCTCTTCGCAGATGGTGAGCAGAAGCTCGACCGGCGTCACGCGCGGATTCAATATCACGGCGACGTCGGCATGGTGCGGGACACGCGACAGCAGCGTGCGCACCACGGTGGTCTTGCCGGTGCCGACTTCGCCAGTGAGCTGGATGAAGCCCCCGGACTCATTGATCCCATACAGCAGATGCGCCAGCGCTTCGGCGTGGCGCTCGCTCAAGTACAGATAGCGCGGGTCCGGCGTGATCGCGAAGGGCTTTTCATTCAGGCCGAAGAAACGTAGGTACATGGCGCGCTCAGACTGCCGATTCAGCCGCCGGGTCCTACGGTGCCGGAATTGGCCGGTAACAGGCTGGCGCGGGTCAGCATGCCCGATCCGAAGCGGTCGCGAATGCCGTCGATCGCCAAGTCGAGCCGCGAGCCATGCGCGGGGCCGCCGTCGAATAGATCCCGCTGTGGCATGATTTGCAGATCGCTGACCCCGACCCCGAGCAGCCGTATCGCCGCATCCGGCTGGACGGCCAGCCACCGCTCGAGCAGGGTCTTGGCCGCTGCCGCGATGATCGCGGTATCGCGGGTGGGTGAACCCAATTTACGCTGCCGGGAATAGGTCGTGAAGTCGGCCCGGCGGATCTTGACGTTGACCGTGGCCGCCGCGAATTCCCCCGACCGCAATCGCGACGCCGCCCGGTCCGCCAGATGCAGCAGTTGCGCGTTGAGCGCCGCAGCACCGCGAATGTCGGCCGCGAAAGTCTCCTCCGCGCTGATCGACTGCTCTTCGCGATGCGGCTCGACCGGGCGTTCGTCGACGCCGGCCGCGCGATCGCGCATCGCCCTGCCGTGCTTGCCGAAGGCGCGCCAGAGCGCCTCGTCGCTGGCCGTGCGCAGGTCGCCGAAGGTGCGAATTCCCGCGGCATGCACCGCCGGAAGCGTTTTCACCCCGACTCCCGACAATTTTTCGATCGGCAAACCATCCAGAATGTCGCGCATGTTGCCGGCGTCGATGCAGCACATGCCGTCGGGCTTGTTGAGGTCGGAGGCGATTTTCGCCAACAACTTGTTGGGCGCGATGCCCACCGAGGCGGTGAGCCCGGTTTGCGCGACGATGCGTCGCCGGATCTCGCGGCCGATCGACTGCGCGCTGCCGAGGAGCCTCAAGCTAGAGGTGACGTCGAGAAATGCTTCGTCCAGGGACAAGGCTTCGACCAACGGGGTGAAGTCGGTGAAAATGGAGAACACGCGGGCGGAGACTTCCTGGTAGCGTCCCATCCGCGGCGGCACGCAAATCGCCTGCGGGCAGCGGCGCAGCGCCTCACTCATGGGCATTGCCGAGCGCACGCCGAAGCGCCGCACCGCATAGCTCGCCGCGGCCACCACGCCGCGGCCGCCCGTGCCGCCGACGATCAAAGGCTTACCCTTGAGTTCGGGACGATCCTGCTGCTCCACGGAGGCATAAAAAGCATCCATGTCGACATGCAGTATCGCCCGGGCGTCGCTGCGCCGCATGGATCATTCCACGGTGATGGTGATTTTCTTCGAGTGCAGCGGCGGATCGAAGGACTTGTGCAGATAGTCCGCGAACAGGATTTCGAGGGTGTGCTTGCCGGGGGTCAATGTCAGCTCGGTCTCGGTCTGCCCCTTGCCGAAATGCACCACTTTGTCCGTCGCCGGCAGCGGTTCATCGAGCTTGAGGTCGCTCAAGTCCGTGTCGATCAGCAGGTGATGGTGCCCGGTGTTGTCGAACTTGACCCCTGCCGGGGCGACCCCCATGCCCTTCAGTCCGAAGCGCACGGTGACGGGTCCGTGCACCGTCGCGCCGTTGCGCGGCGTGATGAAGTAGACCTCGGCATTGGCAGCGGGGGCGCTGCGATCCTGCGCCATGGCGAGCGCCGCAATCAGAGTGACGCCGACAGCGAATAGCAAACGTTTCATCGCGGATCTCCTCGAGACGAGCGGACGGGCAGACGGCCTTCAATATTACATATTACAACTCCAGCAGGGCGTACACGACCACGCCGCTGCCAGGGTGATGTTCAATACGACCAGACAGGCGGTGAAAAGTGCGACTGCCCGACCAGGGTCGCCGTCCGGCCTCAAATCAGATCTTTGACCCCGTCGCGTTCTTCGAGCAGTTCCTTGTGCGTCGCCGACAGCCTGCCGCGGCTGAAATCGCTGATACTGAGTCCCTGCACGATGCTGTACTCGCCGTTCGTACAAGTCACCGGATAGGAATAGATCACCCCTTCCGGTATGCCGTAGCTGCCGTCGGAGGCGACCGCCATGCTGACCCAATCGCCGGGCGGCGTCCCGTGCATCCAATCGTGGATGTGATCGAGCGCGGCCGCAGCGGCGGAAGCCGCCGAGGAGGTGCCGCGCGCTTTGATGATCGCCGCGCCGCGCTGCTGCACGGTCGGTATGTAGGTGTCCTTGAACCAAGTGTCACCGACCACCGCGAGGGCGGGTTTGCCCGCCACCGTGGCGTGATGCAGATCGGGGTATTGGGTCGCGGAATGGTTGCCCCAGATGATGACTTTCTTCACGTCGGTCAGCGACGCGCCGCTCTTCTCGGTGAGCTGCGCCAATCCGCGGTTGTGATCCAAGCGCGTCATCGCCGTGAAGCGCTGCGGCGGCAGCGACGGGGCGTTGCGCTGCGCGATCAAGGAATTCGTGTTGGCCGGGTTGCCGACCACGAGCACGCGCACGTCGCGGCTGGCGGCGGCATCGAGCGCCTTGCCCTGGGCGGAAAAAATCTTGGCGTTTTCCAGCAGCAAATCCTTGCGCTCCATGCCGGGGCCGCGCGGCCGGGCTCCGACCAGCATGGCGAAATTGCAATCCTTGAAGGCCACGAGGGCCTCGCTGGTGGCGGTCACCTTGTTGAGCGTCGCAAAGGCGCAGTCGTTGAGCTCCATCACGACGCCTTGCAGTGCCGCGCTCGCGGCGGGGATCTCCAGCAGGTTCAAGTTGATCGGTTGGTCGGCGCCGAGCATCTGGCCCGACGCGACGCGAAACGCGAGCGCATAGCCGATGTTGCCGGCGGCGCCGGTGATGGTGACCGTAACGGGATGCTTCATGGAGAACTCCGGGCGAGAGGCCAGGAATGTTAGCCGAAAATACGCTGCCAAGTGGGCCTCGCGCTGCTCGCGCGGCCATGCCCGACTATGGAATGCCTCGTTTCAACGAACAGGGGCCGGTCACCAGGGCGGCGGCGGTCACGCGAGGCCGAATGCTGCTCGGCGACCTCGGCGACCTCGGCGAGTGCGGCGAGTGCGGCGAGCTAGGCGAGTGCGTACCCGCCGCAGCCGAAGAAAATTGTCCCGGGGGCTTGCATGTATGAGTGTTGTATGTAACTATATCACCAAGTCACCGAAACACCTCGGTGGCACAACCAGGAGACATAACATGTATAGCCCGATTTCCACCAAATTCGCCGCCCTTGCCGTCGCACTCATGATGAACGTGCTGATCATCGGCGCGGTGGCTTACCTCTTCAACGCTCAGCTGCAGCACGCGGCCGTCATCTCGCTGGCGCATTCCGCAACGTCGGCGGTGCAGGGCGCCGTCTGAGGCGTTTGCCTTGCTTTGCGCCTATGCTAGCCAGCTAGAACAGCAACACATGAGGAACGAATGGAGCCGGATTGGAACGACAGCCAGCCTATCTATCGCCAATTGCGCGATCGAATGGTTGCCCTCATTCTCGAGGGAGCGCTCAAGGAGGGCGATCCATTGCCCTCCGTGCGCGCTGTTGCCGCCGATTACCGGCTCAATCCCCTCACAGTGCTCAAGGGCTACCAGCAGCTGGTCGATGAGCAGCTGGTGGAAAAGCGCCGCGGCCGGGGTATGTATGTCAGCGAAGGAGCCCGGCGTCTGCTGCTCGCCGGCGAGCGGGAGCGATTCCTGAAGGAACAGTGGCCGGAGATTCTGGCGGTGATACTACGGCTCGGATTTTCGGCACAGGAATTGTTCGCGCAAACGCCGGCGCTCACCCGCCCGGCCCCGCCCGCCCGCGGCGCGGAAGCCAAGGAGGAATAGAAGGTATGTCTGCGCTCATCGAAGCTCGCGACCTGACGAAGCGCTATGGGTCGCACGTGGCGCTGGACCGGGCGACATTTTCCGTGGCCCCGGGCCGGATCGTCGGACTGATCGGCCCGAACGGTGCCGGCAAGACCAGCGCTCTGCGCTCCATCCTCGGATTGACGGCCTATGAAGGACAGCTGCAGGTCCTGGGCCGCGAGCCGTTCCGTGAGCGGGCCCGGCTGATGCGCGATGCCTGCTTCATCGCCGACGTTGCCGTGCTGCCGGGATGGCTGAGCGTCGAAAACGCCATCGATTTCGTCGCGGCCGTGCATCCGCGATTTCGCCGGGATCGGGCCGCCGCCCTGCTGGGAAGGACCGGGATCACCGGCAAGCGGCGCATGCGCGAACTGTCCAAAGGAATGAAGACCCAGGTCCACCTGGCGCTCACCATGGCCATCGACGCCCGGCTGCTGGTGCTCGACGAGCCGACACTCGGTCTCGACATCCTGGCGCGTCGCGCCTTCTACGACGCCCTGGTCAACGATTACATGGATGACACGCGCACCATTCTGATCACCACGCATCAGGTGGAAGAGGTCGAGAATCTGCTCACCGACGTGCTGTTCATCGACAAGGGGCGCATCGTTCTCGATGCCTCGCTCGACGACATCGCGAGCCGCTATGGCGCGGTGGCCGTGAGTGCTGACCGCATGGAGGCGGCGCGCGCGGAGAAGCCGTTCTATGAGCGCCGCATGCTCGGGAAAATGCTGCTGTATTACGAGAATCCCAACCTCGAGCGGCTGGCGGCGTTCGGCGAGGTTCACACGCCGAGCGTCGCGGACTTGTTTGTCGCGAAGCTGTCCGGAGCCCCGGAATGAACATACCGATCTGGCTGATACGCCGCGAAATCTGGGAAAATCGCGCCATCTGGATCATCCCGGCGGTGATCGGCGGATTCTGCATACTCGCCGCCCTGTTCGGCCGGGTCGACGCGATCGCGCTCACCTCGCAACTTCCGAGCCGTGCCTTCGGCGGCGCACTGTTCGCGGGCGTCGCCGGCACCTACTTTGCCGTGATGTCGATCTACTCAACCTGGTACCTGCTGGATTGCCTGTTCACGGATCGCAAGGACCGCAGCGTGCTGTTCTGGAAATCCCTGCCGGTTTCCGACACCGCCACCGTCATGTCCAAGCTCGCGACCGGCTTGATCGTCATTCCGCTCCTGTACTTCGCGGCCGCCGACCTCACCACGCTGCTGGTTGCCTTCATCGTCTCGGTGCGGGCGAGGTCGATCGGCGGCGGTTTGTGGCACCTGGATCTATGGCTGCAGCTGCAAGTGCTGTGGCTGTACGTGATCGCGACCAGCGCCGTCTGGTACCTGCCGATTGCCGCCTATCTGTTGGTCGTTTCCGCCTGGGCCAAGCGGGCGGTGATGCTCTGGTCCATTCTGCCGCCGCTCGGCATAATCCTCGCCGAGCGCTGGTTCTTCGGCAGCTACCGGTTCGCGAACGCGTTGGTCGTCCGGCTGTTCGGCCTTTTTACCTTGGCGTTCCACTCGAATCCCGGCAAGAGCGACTGGTTCGACCGTCTGGTCGCCGAGGGCAATGACGGCGCGTCGGCCGGCATCTGGGGCTTCCTCAACGCCTCCGGATTTCTGTCGAGCGCGGACACCTGGATCGGCGCCGCCGCCGGCGCCGCCCTAACCGCCTGCGCCATCCAATTGCGCATGCGGCGCAGCGAGATCTGATCCGCTCGAGGGCATGTCTGACCAATTGCCGCAGCAGGCGCATCGTTCGTCAGACAGGTTCCTGGGGGCGTGTCTTGGGATTCATGGCCAAGCGGTGCAAAATAGCGCCCTCTATAAGGATAAGGAGCGCCGATGTACAAGACCAAGATCGATCTTTCGGAGAAAACCCGCCGCAGCGTGATTGCGATCCTCAATGATCGGCTGGCCGACGCCATTGATTTGCAGGGCCAGGTGAAGCAGGCACACTGGAACGTGAAGGGACCGAATTTCATCGCCCTGCACGAGCTGTTCGACAAGATCTCCGACGTCGTATTGGAACACATCGACGAGATCGCCGAGCGTGTGACGAGCCTCGGCGGGACGGCCGAGGGCACCGTGACGGTGGCTGCCAAGCGCAGCAAATTGAAGAACTATCCGCTCAGCATCACGGCCGGCAAGGATCATTTGTTTTATTTGTCCACGCAGCTCGCGGTGTTCGGCAAGGCGGTGCGGGCGGCCATCGACGACACCGGCAAATTGGGCGATGCGGACACCGCCGATCTGTTCACGGGAATTTCCCGCGAAATCGACAAGTACCTGTGGTTCCTCGAAGCGCATCTGCAGGACAAAGCCTGATGCCGGATCCGGGCGCGATCGGCCCCGGCGAGCCGGGGATCAACGCGGCGCTCGACACGCTGCGCGGACTGCTCACCGAGGGTGAAACCCTCGAAGCCTGGGCGGTACAACACCGTTTGTTCGCGCTCACGCACCGCCGCGCCTGCATCGCTGCAACCAGCGGCCGCTTCATCTCGCTCACCCGCCGCCTGCTGGGCGGTTACGAATCGGCGGATATTCGCTGGCAAGACCTCAAGGAGACGCGCATCAGCGCGGGGATTCTTGCCGCGGACCTGACGCTGGTGGCGCAGAGCAGTTCCGACCTCAATATCGGGTCCGAGGTCAATCGCATATGGACCTTCACGGGTCTGCGCAAGGATCAGGCCCAGGCGATCTACCGGATCTGCCAGCAGCACGACCAAGTGTGGCGCGAGAAACGCCGCATCCGCGAGCTGGAGGAACTGCGCGCCAAGTCCGGCGGCGTGCAATTCGGCGCCGGCAAGCGGCGTATGCGGGTGCCAACGACACAGCGGGCGGCGCGGAATCGGAGCCCGCGCGCCGCCTGCGCCAGGCGCGGGAAATGCTCGACGCCAAGCTCATCAGCGACTCGGAATTCGAGTCGATCAAAGCCAAGATCGTCTCGGGGCTTTGAGCTAACTAAGCCCGGTCAGGCTGCACCGGCCTGTGACTTTGGGACGCCGGGTCCCTCATTCACGCAGGCCCGAAAGGTCTCCAACGCTGGAGTCCCTCGCTCACACAGGCCCGGGAGGATCCCTCCCGGTTCAGTTCCAGCCTCTCCCCACTTCCAGGCTCATCCCAGGAGATAGGAGAAGTAGCTGTTGAGCAATCGATTCAACGGGTCGGCGCGAAGGCGCAACGCGCGAAACAGCTTCAGGCGTTCGCCGAAACATTTCGCAACGTGTTCGGGCTGCAGCGCGCGCGTCTGGTTGAAGGTGGGGGTGCCCCCTGAGCGCGACGCAAATTCGTTGAAATCGATCAGAAAATCCTCCCAGCCCGGATCGCCCGTCGAGGAAGGTTCGAGCGTGAACATCGGACCCGAATAGCTGACGCTGAACAGGGATCCCTTGTCCTGGTGCAGGCGGCTGGCGCCGCTCACCACATTGCAGCGGTAGCGGTTCTGCTTGTAGTACGAGCGGCAGAAAACGGAGTATTCACTGAGCACCTTGGGGAAGTCCGCCTGCGGGAACGCCCACAGAGAATACGTATGGCGGGCCCTCCAGGCTTCGGCCGGCATGTCCCGCATCCATTCATGCGCATACATCACCACGCCCCTTGTGCTGCGGTCGAGCGTCGCGCGCAGCGCCCGTTGCACGCCGGACAGCAGACCGGCACGCAGTCCGGGCGCCGCGAGCACGCTGCCCACGCTCGAGCCGAATGCCGGCAGGACATTGCGCATCACGGACTTGCGGATCTGCCAGATCCCGGAGCGGCTCATATCCGCCGATTCGTCGAGCGTGCGCCGTTCCACTGTGATCCGGTCGTTGAACGGCGAGATGTGCAGCCGCAGCGCACCGGACGCCCGTATCACGGAGGCGAAACGATTGCTGAATTCCTTGAGCGACAGCACCTGGTAATCGATCTTGACCGGCGTCAACGGCCGCACGTTCAGCACCACCTCGTGCACGACGCCCAACAGGCCGAAGCTGGAGCGCAGCACACGCATCAAGCCGCCCTCGCGTTCGCTCACGACCATTTGTTTGCCCTGCGGCGTGATCAGCTTCAGTTCCTTCACGCACGACGACATTTGCGCGAGACCCGCGCCGTAGGATGCCTGTGGCAGGGTGGTGACGGCGAGCGCGCCCACGGAAATCCGCCCCATTTCAGGTGTGAGCGGCAACTCGAGCCCGCGCTCGGCGAGTTCCCGCACCAGCGCTCCGACACGTACTCCGGCCTGCGCACGCACGAAGTTGTCGCCGAATTCGATGTGATTGAGCCCCGCCGCGTCGACCGTGGTGCCGCCGTCGCCGCCCACACAGCGCGTCTGCGAATAGTCCGCACCCAACATCCGCACCGGGGTCGGGTAGCTTTGCGGCTTGGCAAGAACGGTGGGCAGGTCCTCGAAGCGCTTCAACTTGAGAACCAGCCGCGGCCGGCGATGAATCCCTGAGGAATCCGCCCCCTGCGATCGAGTGACATTACTGACCATATTGCTTCCCCCAGAAGCTAAAAAATTGAAACGCGCACCGCGTGCTGGGGGAAAGCAAAACCGAATGGTTTCGCAGTGTGCATGGATGCACAACTACTGGCGACCCCGCTATCGTCGGATTCCTGCTGGAATCCCTTAGACCGGTGGTTTTGCGTCCCCGCCTTTCAGCGGGTTTGCCCTTAAACAGCGTCTGTACTATGCGACGGATACCAAGCCCCTGTAAAGAGGTTTTTTCAACCCATCAACAGCAGCGTCTCGGCGTGCTCCACGGCCTCCGGCGTGCCGCACACCACCACCACGTCGCCGACCTTGAACAGGGTGTCGGCGGCCGGCTCGCGTCCGACGATGCCGTCGCGCCGCACCGCGCTCACCACCGCGCGCGAGCCGCGCTGCGCGAGGTCCGCGATGCTGCGGCCGACCGCCCAGGCATGCGGCGGCAGGATGACGCTGTGCAATTCCTCGCGAAATGCGTGGCTCTCGTCGAGGGGCTCGGCGTCGGCCGCGGGAAAGTATTGCCGCAACATGCTGTAGCGGTGGCTGCGGATGTCGTTCACCGTGCGGATGACCCGCGGCACGGGCAGCTTCAGCAACAGCAGCAGGTGCGACAGCAACATCAGGCTCGCCTCGAAGGTTTCCGGCACCACCTCGGTTGCGCCGGCCGCCTGCAGCTGTTCGAGCTTGGTGTCGTCCTGGGTGCGCACGAGAATCGGAACGTCCTGACGCAGCTGGCGGACCGCCCGCAGGATGCGCAGTGCGACTTCGGGACCGGCGAATGTGACGACCACGCAGCTGGCATGCGCGACGCCGACGTTTTCCAACACCTTGACCTCTCCGGCATCGCCGTAGATCACGGGGTCGCCCGCCTGCCTGCCGACGCGGATCCGATAGGCGTCGAGCTCGAGCGCGATGTATTCGAAGCCGGTCTGTTCGAGAACACGCGCAATGTTCTGGCCGACGCGTCCGAAGCCGCAGATGATCACGTGGTCGCGGCCGGCGACCGCGAGGGTCGCCTGGGTCTCGCGCGCCGCCGCGCTCTCCGGCGGTCCGGACTCGGAGAGCAACGCGCGCGTGATGCGCCGGTTGTGCCGGATCAGCAGGGGCGAGAGGACCATGCTCAGCACCGTGGCCGCGAGCAGCGGCTGCACCACGGCGGGATCGAGCAGCTCGCGCCGGAGCAGCAGCGTCAACAGGGCGAAGCCGAACTCGCCGCCCTGGCCGACGACCACGCCGGTGCGCAAGGATTTGAACCAGCTGTGGGTCGCCGGCTGCGCGGCGCACGTCACCACCGCCGCCTTCAGCAGCAGCATTGCCAGGAGGGTCGCCGCCACCCAGCCAAAATCCCGCAGCAACAATCCCACGTCGAGCAGCATGCCCACGGTGATGAAGAACAAGCCGAGCAGGATCTCGCGGTAGGAGCGGATGGTCGCCTCGATCTGATGACGAAACTCGGTCTCGGCGAGCATCATGCCGGCGAGAAACGCGCCGAGCGCGAGCGACAGACCGGCGGCCTGGGTGGCCCAGGCCGAGGCCAGCACCGCGAGCAGCACGGCCAGCGAAAACAGCTCCGCCGAACGCACCGACGCGATGACCAGAAACAGCGGCCGCAGCAGCCAGCGTCCCGCGGCGAGCACCAACAACAGCGCCAGAACCGCGCTGCCGACGGCCGCCACGATATGCGCGGCATCGGCGCCCTGGCCGCCGCTCAAGCTGGATATCAAGGCCAGAAACAGCGGGAAGCTCAGGTCTTGAAACAGACAGATCGCGACGGCCAGCCGGCCGTGCGTGCGGTTGTTCTCCGATTGTTCGGTGAGCTGCGAAATGATGATGGCCGTGGAGGACATGGCCACCGCGCCGCCGATCGCCACGGCCACCGCGGGCACGATGTCGAACAACGCCATGGCGAGCGCCGCGACCAGCGCGGTGGTGACGAACACCTGCGCGCCGCCGACGCCGAGCACCTCCCAGCGCATGGCCACCAGCCGCGGCAGGGAGAATTCCAGACCGAGCGTGAACACCAGGAACACCACGCCGAAATCAGCCAGCGAGCGCGTGGTTTCGTCGCCGGTGGCGAGTGCGAGCGCGTGCGGTCCGAGCAGCATGCCCACCGCCAGGTAGCCGAGAATCGCGGGCAGCTTGAGCTTGCGCACGCCCGCGACCACGCACACCGAAGCGGCGAGCAGGATGAGGATTTGCAGCAGCGGATCGTTGTGCACCATCGGTGCCTGCTAGCATATAGCGATGAGTCCGAGTATCAATGTACTGGCGCTCGAAGGAGCAGGCACGGACTGGCGCCTGCACCTGAACGGTGATTGGTCGCTGGCGGCAATTGCACACATCGAGCCGCAGCTCGAGGATCTGCCGGCGACACTGCGAGGCACGCTGGTCTGCGACTGGTCGCGGGCGCAATCTCCCGGGATCGGTCCCGCGTGGGCATTGCTGATGCGGCTCGCGGAGTGCGGCGATCCGCATTTGCAGGTGAGCCACACCGGCGACCCGCCGCATTTCCTGGAACTGCTGCAAAGGCTCAAGGCGGAACGGCATGCCGCAGCGCTGGTCCCGGCGGAGGCGCCGATTCTGGAACGCTCGGTGGAGTCGCTGGGCCGCTGGGCCGTGCGCCAGGGCACCGAGGCCGGCGGCGTGATCGAGTTTTTCGGCCGCATCGTCTCGGTGCTGGGCCAGTCGTTGGCGCGGCCGCGCGCGCTGCGTATCTCGTCGCTGGCGCGGCATATCTACGAGACCGGCGTCACCGCCATTCCCATCGTCTCGTTGATCGCGTTCCTGATCAGCGTGATCGTGGCATACCTCGGCGCACAGCAGCTCAACAAATTCGGCGCCGACATCTTCGTGGTCGACCTCGTGACCATCGCCGTGCTGCGCGAGATGGGAGTGCTGCTGACCGCGATCATCGTCGCCGGCCGCTCCGGCAGCGCGTTCGCGGCGGAGATCGGCGTGATGCAGCTCAACGAAGAGACCGATGCGCTGCGCGCCATGGGCATGAATCCGATCGAGCTCCTGGTGGTTCCCCGCACACTCGCCCTGGTCATTGCGTTGCCGTCGCTCACCGTCATCGCGGATGCCATGGGCCTGGCCGGCGGCGGCCTGCTGTCGCTCGTCAATCTGCATATCCCGCTGCCGCAGTTCGTCAGCCGGCTGCGCGAATCGCTGTCGCCGACGACTTTTTGGTCGGGGCTGATCAAGGCGCCGGTATTCGCGGTGCTGATCGCGATGGTCGGCACCTACCGCGGGATGCAGGTGCGCGATTCCGCACGCGAGCTCGGACGCCTGACCACGATGGCGGTCGTGCAATCGATCTTCCTGGTGATTCTCGCCGACGCGCTGTTCGCGGTTCTGTTCGTGCAAATCGATTTCTGATGGCCGCCGCCGGCGCAATTCCCGTGATCCGCGTCCGCGGCCTCGTGAACCGCTTCGGCGCGCAGGTCGTCCACGACGGGCTCGACATGGAGGTGCGTGAGAACGAGATATTCGGGATCGTCGGCGGCTCGGGCACCGGGAAGTCGGTGCTGCTGCACACGATCCTCGGGCTGCGCGCGCCCGATGCCGGCACGATCGAGATGTACGGCAGGGACGTGCAGCGGCTGGCGGCCGCCGACCGCAGCGCACTGGTTCAAAGCTACGGCGTGACGTTCCAAAACGGAGCGCTCATCAGCTCCCTGACCGTCGCGCAGAACATTCAGCTGCCGCTGCGCGAGTATCATCGGGCTTCCGAAAAGACCCTCGATGAATTGGCGGAGTTGAATCTGGACTTGGTGGGCCTCGACCGGGACGCCGGAGCCAAGTATCCCTCGCAGCTGTCCGGCGGAATGGTCAAGCGCGCCGCGCTCGCCCGCGCGCTCTGCCTCGAACCCAAACTGTTGTTTCTGGACGAGCCGACCGCGGGGCTCGATCCTATATCCGCCGCGGCCTTCGATCAGCTACTGTTGTACCTTCATTCCCAACTGCGGCTCACCGTGGTCATGATCACGCACGACCTCGACACTCTGTTCCGGACCTGCGAACGCGTCGGAGTGATCGTCGATCGACGCATGATCTGCGGCACCTTGGACGAGCTGTTGCAGAATCGGAACCCGTGGATCCACGACTACTTTCACGGACCCCGGGCGCGCGCCGCCGACAAGGATGCACATGGATAGGGACGCCAATTACTTTTCGGTCGGGGCGTTCGTGCTGCTGGTCGTCGCCATGGCGCTGTCCTTCGTGCTCTGGTACACGAACCAGCGGGACCAGCAGATCTACCTGCGCTATGAAATCTACTTTGCGGGGTCGGTCAGCGGACTGACGCCGGGCAGTCCGGTGCGCTACCTCGGCGTCGATGTCGGCAAGGTGTGGCGCATCATGATCGATCCCAAGCAGCGCAATCGCGTGCTGGTGATCGCCGACATCCAGGCCGCCGCGCCCATCGACGCCCGTACGCAAGCGTCCTTGAGCCTGCAGGGGATCACCGGCCTGTTGTTCATCGACCTGGAACAGGATCGCAACGCCGCCGCGAGCGGGGCGCTTCCCGAGGGATTGAACTATCCGGTGATCCGTTCCGAGCGGTCGGGATTCGACATGTTGCTGAGCAGCCTGCCGAATTTGAGCACGCATCTGGTCGAGTTGGCGGAGCGCGTGGACCGGGTGTTCAGCGACGAAAATGTGCGCGCGCTCAGCGCCACTCTCGGCAACGCCCGGCTCGCGAGCGAAAGCCTGCCCGCGACGCTGCATCAGGTACAGGGGCTGCTGACGGACGTGCGCCAGGCCACCCAGCAAGTGCAGGGCGCGGCGGCGGAATTGCGGACCATCGAGTCGCATGCCGCCCCCGATATCGAAGCAACGGTCGCGAGCGTCCGAGCCTTGACCGAGAACCTGTCGAAGACCTCGGCGCGCCTGGACCGGTTCATCGCTGACAATGAACCGGTGGTGTCACGCTTCACGCGCCAAAGTTTGCCGGAGTTCGAGCAGCTGCTGCGCGAGAGCCGCCAGGCGGCGCGCGACTTTCGCGATCTGTCGCGGAGCCTGAAGGAGAACCCATCCCAGCTCATCTACGAACCATCCTACCGGGGCGTCGAGGTGGCGAAGTGAATGGGAGTCGTTTCGCAGGGCGGCTGTTCATGACGCCGGCCGCCGGCCTCGCGGCCCTGGCACTCGCGGCCCTCGGCCTTGCGGCCTGTACGGGCTCGCTCTTCAAGACTCAGGCGCCGCCGCCCACCATTTTCACGTTGACGCCTTTTGCGTCCGGTGCGCCTGGTGCCGCGCCCGCCGCGCCCGCCGCGCCCGCCGCGCCCGCCGCGCCTGGTGCCGCGTCCGGTGCGCCTGGTGCCGCGCCCGCCGCGCCCGCCGCGCCTGGTGCCGCGCCCGCCGCGCCTGGTGCTGTGCCCGCCAGCGCGCCCGCCGCCGCGCTTCCGGTCGATCTTGCGGTTCTGAAGCCGCGGCTGCGGCCGGGTTTCGACAACGACCGCATCGCCGCCTTGTACCCGGATCGGCATCTGGACTACTTTGCCGATGCGCGCTGGAGCGGACCGCTCGCCGAAGTGCTGCAGGACCTGGCGGTGCGCGAGTTCCGCGCCCGCGGCAACCTGCGCAGGGTCAGCGGCGATGCGTCGGTATTCTCGAGCGCGTACTGGCTGGAGATCGATGTCACGGATTTTCAGGCCGAATACGCGGCAGCGGCCGCCGCGCCCACCGTGCACGTGCAGTTGCTGGCGCGCATCGGCAGTTCCGGCGAGCGCCACATGCTTGGCCAGTTCGCAGCGGCCGCGGAACAGCCGGCGGCTGAGAATCGATTGACGGCCATCGTCGATGCCTATGCCCGCGCGGCGGACGCGGCACTGGCCGACATCGTTGCGCAATCGGACGCCGCTCTCGCCCAGGCGTCGCAAGCCCTGCCGCAAGCTCGTTAGTCGGGAAGGATGGATCCGCCTCGGCGGGTGCCTCGGCGACAGCTGCGGCAATCGTCGCGCCCAACCCACGGGATTCTGCCGCAGGCCTCGCGAGGTCGAGAGAGGGGAGAGTATCTAATCCCGCCGTAGCGGGGGCTACGACGAGACGCGCAGCGGCCGCACCACGGTGGGTGCGCACAGGGCGGAGTGGTAGGCGGGTCCGGAAATTTGGCTGGAGAGAATGCCGAGCATCTTACCGGCTTCCATGGCATCGCCGAACAGTCGCCCCTGGCCGAAGTAACAGCCATGCTTGCGCAGGAATTCGAGCTGCTCGCCCGCCTCCACGCCCTCGGCGATGACTTCGAGATCGAGGCTCCTGCCCATGTCGATGATGGTGCGGACGATCGCCGCATCGTCCGAGTCCACGGCCACGTCTCGCACGAAGGATTGATCGATCTTGAGGGTGCCGATCGGGAACTGCTGCAGCGCCGACAACGAGGAGTATCCCGTGCCAAAATCGTCGATGGCGAGGTTCAGCCCCATGGCGTACAGCTCGTTGAGCAGCCCGATGGTGCGCTTCGGGTCCGTCATCAACGTGGTTTCCGTGACCTCCAGCTCGAAACAGGTCGGCGATACCTCGTGCCTGCGGAACACGGCCCGGCAGCGGGCGATGAAACTCGATTGCTTGAGCTGCCGCAAGGAGAGATTGATGGCGATCCGGCCGGGCTCCGGGACGACTTTCCGCCATTCGGCGTAGTCCGAACACACGCGGTTCATGACCCACTCGCCGATGTCCAGGATCAAGCTGGTCTCTTCCGCCAAGGGGATGAAATGCGACGGCGAAATGTCGCCGTGGCCCGGCAGGCGCCAGCGCAGCAGCGCCTCCGCACCCACCACGCGGCCGTTGCGCAGGTCGACTTTCGACTGATAGAGAATCACCAGCTCGTTGCGCTCCAGCGCGCGGCGCAACTTGCTCTTCAGCATCAACCGTTCGACCGCCGCGGCATTCATTTCCGGCACGTAGAACGCACTGGAATTGCCGCCGTTCTGCTTCGAGTGATACATGGCGGCGTCGGCGTTGCGGATCAGATCGATCACGTTCTCGGCGTCATAGGGACAGATGGCGACGCCGACGCTGGCGGTCAGGTAGACCTCCTGCTGATTCACGTAGAACGTCCGGCTGATCTCGTCGAGCAGCGTGCGCGCCAAGCTCGAGAGACTCGCTCGGTTGTCGACGTCCATCGGCAGATCATCGATGAACATGGCGAACTCATCACCCGCGAGGCGCCCGATGACGGTGTCCTTGCTCAGGTTGCGGGTCAGCCGCTCGCTCAGGATTTCCAGTGTGCGGTCGCCGGCGGCGTGCCCGAAAGTGTCGTTGACCTCCTTGAACCGATCCAGATCCAGATACAGCAGGGCGAGCGAGCGCTGGCTGCGCCGCGCACGGGCAATCGCCTGCTGCAATAAATGCTGGAACTGCATGCGGTTGGGCATCTTCGTGAGCGTGTCATAGCGTGCCAGGTAGCGTATGCGCCGCTCGGCGCGCTTGCGTTCGGTGATGTTGCGCGCCACATAGATGTTGCCCTGGAACTGCGGATCCAGGGTGGTGATCTCGGAACTCGCCATGGACACCGGGATGGTCTGGCCGCTGGCGGTGCGCAGCACGGTCTCGCGGGCCTCGGGCGCCGAGATGGTGAGGTCGAAGGCGTTGCGGTGCACTTCATCGATGAAGCTGACGAGCGGCCTGCCGAGCAACTCGCTCTCCTGATAGCCGAGCAGACGTTGCGCCGCCTCGTTGCAGCTCTTCACGATGCCTTGCGGCGAAGTCACCAGCACCGCGTCGCTCAGGCTGTTGAGCACCGTGTCGAGGTAATTCTTGGTGATCGTGGTCTCATTGAGCTTCTGCCGCATGCGTTCCAGCGCGAACTGCAGTTCGCCGAGCTCATCGTGGCGCACCACGGCGAGCGGCCGGGTGTAATCGCCCTGGCCGATGCGGTCGGCGCTCTTGACCAGCGCGGTGATGGGACTCGCGAGCTGCCGCGCGATGTACCAGGCGCCGGCGAGGCCGAGCACCAACAGCGGCAGCGTGATGCCGGCGAGCAGGCCGCGCATGCGCTTGTTCTGCATGTGCTGCTGGCTCTCGAGCTGCGTGCGTATGCTCGCGAGCGTCGCGCGCATGTCGCTGCGGCTCATCCACAGCCGCAGGTTGCCCACATGCTGAGGCGGCGACAGAATCGAGTGGATGGTGCTCTGATACTCGAACCAGTCATCGTCATGGGTGTCCGGTTCGCCGCCGCTGAACAGCAGGCTGCCTTTCGCGTCGAGCACTTCGACGCGCTCGATGTCGCGCTCCTCGAGCAGCCGTTCGGAGAGGGAGGCGATCGCGGCCTTGTTGCCCGAGGCCAGTGCGGGCGCGAGCGACGTGGCCGTGACGCCGCTCAAGCTGGCGGCGCGGGCTTCCAGGTCTCCCTCGAGTTTTTGCGCCACGGTGACGTAGGTGAACTGGTTGACGTCGGCCGCATCGACACGATGTTCGTAGTACGACAGCCCGCCAAGCACCACGGACAGCACGGCCCCGACCACCAGAGCCAGGAGTAAATACTTGGTTTTAAGGCTCCGAGCCATGCATCACACCAGCCGTCCGACCCCGAGACATACGCGCAATAATACCTGTTCACGCCCAACCCCATAAGGGCCTCGGTACAATCTGCGGCCCATGGAGTTCACAGATGCGCATTGACATATATTCGGACACCGTTTGTCCCTGGTGCTATCTGGGAAAACGGCGCTTCGAACTGGCGGTGGCCGCGCGCCCGCAGTACGAGCCGCTGGTGACCTGGCGGCCGTTCGAGCTCAACCCCGATATGCCCGCCGAGGGCGTCGATAGTGCAGCCTACCTTGCGGCCAAAGCCGGCGACGCAGAGCGTCACGCGGCCGCGCGCGCCGAGCTCGAGCGCCAGGGCGAGGCCAGCGGCATCGCATTCCGCTTCGACCTGCTGGCGCGCGTGCCGAATACCCGCCTGTCGCATCTGTTGATCGCCCATGCAGCCCGCAGCGGCCGCCAGGCGGCGGTTCAGGAAAGGATCATGCGCGCCTACTTTCAGGAGGGCTGCGACATCGGGGATATCGATGTGTTGGTGCGGCTGGCGCGCGAGACCGGCCTCACGGAGCATGACTCCCGTGCCGCGCTCATTTTACGTGAAGGCCAGGACGGCGTGATTGCCGCGCAACGACACGCCAAGACCCTGGGCATAAGCGGGGTCCCGACCTTCATTTTCGACGGCCAGTACGCCGTTTCGGGTGCCCAAGAGGTGGCGACGTTGACCCGGATCTTCGATCAGGTCGCCGACATGGCCGCTGCCCGGGACGCAGCCCGGGACAGGACGCCGTGAACCACCTCGAACTCACCGGCCAGACCGATACGCACGTGGCCCAGGTTTCAGACCCGCCGAGCGTGCTGCACACACTCGTCGCTGCCCCCTTCCTGGCGCTGCGCCGTGCCGCCCTCGCGGACGGATTCGATGTGGTTCCGCAGAGCGGCTTTCGCGATTTCAAACGCCAGTTGAGCATTTGGAACGGCAAGTTCAGCGGCGAGAGGCCGATGTACGGCGCCTCAGGCGAACTGCTCGACGCGGCAGCGTTCACTCCGGCGGAGCGCGTCCAGGCAATTCTGCTGTGGTCCGCTTTGCCCGGAGCCAGCCGTCATCATTGGGGGACCGATGTGGACCTGATCGACCGCGGGGCCACGCCGCCGGGCTACCGCGTGCAGTTGAGCGCCGCGGAGTTCGCGCCTGGCGGCCCGTATGCCGCTCTCGGCGAATGGCTCGGGCGGCATGCGGCCCGCTTCGGGTTTTTCCGTCCTTTTCGCGGGATCGTCTCGGGCGTTGCTCCCGAACCCTGGCACTTCAGCTTTGCGCCGGTGGCGGAGCAGGCGCGGCGGGCGCTCACCCCGAGCGTGCTGCATGAGGCGCTGGCGGCGGCGCCGCTATTGGGCAAGGAGCAGGTACTGGGGCGGCTCGAGGAGCTGCACTCGCGCTACGTCGCGACCATCGACTGGCCCTGACGCGTCGCCTGTCGATGGCGGGCATCCTCAGAGCTGGATCAATCAAAGCACTGCCCCTGGGGTCTGGGTCTGAAAATTCGCGGTAGTCGCCGTGACCGACGCCGCGGACCAAGATGCGGCAGCGGTCGGATGCCGACGATGAGCTGACTCAGGCCCAGAGTGCCTTGAGGTGCGTCACCATGAGTCCGCGCACCAGCCCGAGTTGATTCTCGCCGGCGGTGAACAGCGGCGGATTCCGCCGCAGCATCAGCCAGCGTTCGTTGCGCAGCACGCGATGCAGAAACACCAGGTTGCGATCGATGGCCTCGAGATAGGGATTCTTGCCGCCGAACAGCGGCTCGACGTAGCGGTAGGCGTGTTCGAATTCCCCTTCGAGCCGCAGCACGCGTGTTTCGCGCACGAACTCCGGGGTCTGCCGCAGCAAATCCAAGCCCGAGCTGTAGCGAACCTGCAGCGCGCCCTCGCTGTCCGTCGCGGCGGCGATGCCGCCGAGCACGAACTCCGGATACAGCCGATCGCGGCACTTTTCCAGATAGCATCGATCCGCCATCTGCGCGATCAAATCCGCGGTGCCCAGCAAGTGCCCGAGCTTGCGATCGCGCGGGTCGGCCAGCTGGATCTGATCGAGCTTGATCTCGTAACCGGTGAAATGCACGATGCGCGTCGATACCGGGACCCAATTTTCCATGCCGATGGTCGGCAGAAACCGCGCCAGGAAGCGCGCGCCGCGGGTCACGTGATAGAGCGTGAATTCGGCGCCGTTGCGATGCTCGCGGTCGCCGGATTCGCGGATGTAGCCCGCGTCGTGAAACAGCGAGGTGACCAGGGCCATCACCGCGCGTTCGGCGCCGAAGCGCATGCGCGCCTCGACCGTCCGCTCGTAGCCCACCAGCAAGCGCGCCATCGCCAGCGTCATGTCGAGGGAATGCTGCCGATCGTGGTACACGGTGTCGACGCCGTGATAGCCCGGCATGCGGCCGGTGAAGAGCTTCTCGAACTCTTCGAAAGAGACGGCGACCCTGTCGAACGATTCGCCGGGATAGGCGGAGGCGAACAACTCTTTGACGGCATCCTTGACCGCCGCAGTGGAACTCACCTGTACGGAATTCGTTACGTCGTAATCGTTACGGCGAAGGTCATGCATCCTGAAGAGTCTAGGCCTTAAACCGGATTGGCGCCATGCCTGGTAATCACTTTGCCCAACGGCTCAACGCTGCAATTTCCGATATGTCAAAGCCCTGAAAAGTAAAGAGAATTTCCAGGATTATGTCAACACAGCAGAAGGCCGCAGCGGTTCCCACGGGATGCGGCGCCGACGGTGGCACATCGAGCGCGCTTCACGCTGCGATTCCCCACTGCTTGAGCAGCGGCCGCACGTCGGGTTCGCGTCCGCGAAACCGCACGAAGGCGTCCATCGCGTCGAGACTGCCGCCGCGCGCCAGAACCGAATCGCGAAACCGCGCTGCGGTTACGTGGTCGAAAATCCCGGCCTCCTCGAACGCCTGGAAGGCGTCGGCCGCGAGCACTTCCGCCCATTTGTAGCTGTAGTAGCCCGCCGCGTATCCGCCCGCGAAAATATGCGCGAAGCTCGCCGGCATCCGGTTGAACGGCGCCGGCGGCACCACCGCCACCCGGCCGCGTACCTGCGCCAGAGTCTCCGCCACCCTCGCACCCGCGGCGGGATCGAAGTTCGCGTGCAGTTCGAAATCGAAGCCGGCCAATTCGACCTGCCGCAGCGTGTCGAGCGCCGCGTTGAAGGTGCGTGTGCCCAACAGACGCTGCAGCATGTCGACGGGCAGAGGTTCGCCGCCGTCGACATGCGCTGAAATGAGCGGCAGCACCTCCGGCCGCCAAACGAAGTTCTCCATGAACTGGCTGGGAAGCTCGACAGCGTCCCAGGCGACGCCGTTGATCCCGGCGATGCTGGGATAGGCGACGCGGGTCAGCATGTGGTGCAATCCATGGCCGAACTCGTGAAAGAGCGTGATGACTTCGTCGTGCGTCAGGAGCGCCGGCCCGTCGCCGACCGGCGCGGTGAAGTTGCACACCAGCTGTGCCACCGGCAGCGCGCTTCCGGTCGGCAGGGTCTTGGCGATGACGCATTCGTCCATCCATGCGCCGCTGCGTTTCAGGGTTCGCGAATACGGATCGAGAAAGAATCCCGCCACGGTGCGCTCCTCGGCGTCGCACAGATCGTAATAGCGGACGCTGGGATGCCAGACTCCGACGCCCGGGCGCTCGCGCACGCTCACGCCGTACAGGCGCCGGATCAGCGTAAACAGACCCTCCAGCACCTTCGGCAGCGGAAAATACGGACGCAGCGCCTCTTGCGACACCTTGAAGCGGCTCTCTTGCAGCCGCTCGCTGTAGAACGTCACGTCCCAGGCATCGAGTTTGCGCCCGGCGAATTGCTCCAGCTCCGAAAACTCGCGGCGTGCCGCGGGCAGGCAGCGTCGCGCCAGGTCGTCCAGAAAGTCGAGCACTTGCCTGCTGCTCTTCGCCATGCGGGTGGCGAGCGCGTAATCGGCGAAGTTGTCGAATCCGACCAGGCCGGCCAACTCGTGGCGCAGCGGCAGAATCTCGGCAATGACGGGATTGTTGTCGAATTGCCCGGCGCTCGGACCGAGCTCCGAAGCACGGGTAACCCAAGCTTCGTAGATGTCGCGGCGCAGCCCGGCATGCTCGGCGCTGGCCATCACCGTCATGTAAGTCGGCTGATCGAGTTTGAACAGCCAGCCCGGCTGATTCGCTTCGCGGGCATCCGCGGCGGCGCGTTCGACCACGTTCCCGGGCAGCCCGGCGAGCTCCGCGACATCGGTCACGCTGCGGGTGTAGGCGCGCGCCGCGTCGAGCACATTCTCGGAGAACTTCGTGCCCAACTGCGCGAGCCGTTGCGCGACCTCGCGGTAGCGGGACTGCTGCTCGGGACCCAGGTCGACTCCGGCCAACCGGAAATCGCGCAGCGCATTCTCCACGAGCTTGCGTTGCGCGGGATCGAGCGCGGCGCCTTCGTGCCGCAATACGTGCGCATATCCCGCCTGCAGCGCGGCGTTCTGACCGAGCTCCGAGGAATACGCGGTGAGCAGGGGCACGCATTCGTTGTAGGCATCGCGCATCGCGGCGGAATTGGCGACCGCGTTCAAATGACCGATCGGGCTCCAGACCCGGCTCAGCCGGTAGCTCAATTCCTCGACCGGGAGCACCAGCGAGGCGAAGGTGGGCGCGGGCTGTGCGGTCAGTTCCCGGAGGCGCGCACGATTGTCCTCGAGCACGCTTTCCAGGGCCGGACGCGCATGCTGCGCTTCAATGCGGTCGAACGCGGGAAGAGAGTCGAGTTCCAGCAGCGGATTGTTCACGGACCGATTCTATCAGACGTACGACACGGCCCGGTTCTATCAGACGAACGTCAACATCCAGGCAAGGGCGGCGCTGCTGGCCACGAAACCGCAGAAACCGGCGAGGGCGCGCAGCCGGAAGCGCCGCGCCAAGCTAGCCCCGTCGACCGCGGACAGCAGAAAAGCCCTGCCGTCCATCGGATCCACGAGTGTGTTCACGCACGGCGGCGGCGGGGCGGCGAGCCGCCGCTGGAGGCTCTCGCGATGCGCAGCCGCGCGCGCCTCCTCCCACTCCGCCGCGCTCACTTTGCCATCGCGATTGGTGTCGAAGCGCGCCAGCAGCCCGGGCTGGTCGCGCTTCCACTCGTGCAGCAAACGGGCCGCAGCCTCCTCCGGATCCTGGTCGCCGGCTCCGCCCAGGCTGCGAAATTCTCCGATCGCGAACACGGCATCGTTCGGCTGCAGTCGATGCTCCGTGTAGCGGTATCTCCCGGTCGACACACGCGACAGCAGCCAGCCGAGCACCCCGGGGGCGTCTGGGATGCGTCCCTGCGGCCATTCATCGGGCCCGTACCATACCGTGGTGGCGCCGGGAGTGACTGTCGCGCCGCGCGGATCGATCAAGCAGCGACCGGTGCCGTCGTCCAGGAAAAACGGCACTTCGCTTACGCCGCTGTCCACGTCGGACCATTCGCGCCCTTTTCGCAGCTCGATCTTGTAGCGCCACCAGGCGCAGGTCATTCCCGTCAGCGGCGCCTTATTGGGGACATTCGTTGCGGGCAGGCTGCGGCCGGCGAGTTCGACATAGCCCTGCGCGGCGGAACGGACCCGCGACGTCGGTGTGTCTGCGATGACGCGATTCCTGGCCCACGACTTGAAAGAGAACCAGAACGAATACAGCGCCGCGGCGGCGAGGCAGGCCGCAGAGACAACGAACAACAAGCGCGCATCGCCGGACATGTCCGGACGCCATCAGGTGCTGAACAGGGCGCCTACGTCGATGTCGTGCTGCTCTTCGCCGCTGAACTCCAGCATCTGCGCCGGCAGGAAGCCGAAGCGGTGCGCGATCAGGATGTCCGGAAACACGTTCACTCGAATGTTGTTCAAATTGACCTGATCGTTATACAGCTCGCGGCGGTCGGCGATGGACTCTTCGAGGGCGGTGATCCGGCCCTGCAGCAGCTTGAAGTTTTCGTCCGCTTTCAACTGCGGATAGTTTTCGGCCACCGCGAACAACCGGCCGACGCCGTTGCGCAACTGCCGTTCCGCCGCCCCGAGTGCGGCCACGTCGCCCGAGGAGTTCGCCTGCTCGACATAGGCGCGGGCGCGCATCACCTTCTCGAGAGTCTCCTGCTCGAATTGCATGTAGCGCTTGCAGGTGTCGATGAGCTTCGGCAACTCGTCGTGACGCTGCTTGAGGAGCACCGCGATGTTGGCCCACGCGACCTTGACGTTTTCTCGCAAGCTCACGAGGCCGTTGTAGATCCCCACGAAGTAGGCGGCCAGGGCGACGAGCAGGGCGAGGATCACCACGACACCGATCACGCAACACCTCTGTGCGAGTTATGGACCGGCACAGTATATCATCGGCGTTTGCCCGCCCTTCAGTACGGAGTTCACAGTGTCGGACCAAGCCTTCGATCTCATCTGCATCGGCGGCGGCAGCGGCGGCCTGGCCTGCGCGCAGCGCGCGGCCGATTACGGGGCGAAGGTCGCCGTGATCGAATCGCACCGCCTGGGCGGCACCTGCGTCAACGTCGGTTGCGTGCCGAAGAAAGTGATGTGGAATGCCGCCAGCGTCGCATTGGGTCTGGCCGATGCGGGCGACTATGGCTTCGCCGTCACGTCGGCAGGGAACGACTGGCCCACGTTGAAACGCAAGCGCGACGAATATGTGCTGCGGCTGAACGGTATCTACCAGCGCAATCTCGCGGCCAAGGGCGTGACTTATGTGGCGGGCCGGGCGCGCTTCCAGGGTCCAGGCACCGTGGAGGCAAACGGCCGGCGCATGACCGCCCCCCACATCGTGATCGCGACCGGCGGCAGACCCAAATGGCCGGAATTGCCGGGGGCGCAACTCGGCATCTCGTCAGACGGGTACTTCGCGCTCGAGCAACGGCCGAGCCGCGTCGCCATCGTCGGCAGCGGCTACGTCGCCTGCGAGCTGGCCGGATCGTTCCACGAACTCGGCAGCGCGGTGGAGTTGTTCATCCGCAAGGATCATGTGTTGACGAGTTTCGACGTGATGCTCGGCAAATCGTTGATGCGCGAAATGCGCGGCCGGGGCATCGTCATCCATGAGCACGTGGGGCCCGAGTCGCTGCACGCCGAGGCGGGCGTGTTGACGCTGCGCACGGCGGACGGCAGGGATTTTCGCGGCTACGATTGCCTGCTGTGGGCGGTCGGCCGCGAGGCCAACGTGGCCGGCCTCGAGTTGGGCAATGCGGGCGTCCAGGTCGACGGCGGCTGTTTCGTGGTCACGGACAAGTTCCAGAACACCAACGTGCCGGGCATTTACGCCATCGGCGACGTGACGGGCCGCGCTGCACTCACGCCGGTGGCGATCGCCGCCGGCCGGCGCCTGAGCGAGCGCTTGTTCGGCGGCAAGGCCGATCGGCATCTGGATTACCGGATGATACCGACGGTGGTGTTCACCCACCCGCCCATCGGGACCGTCGGCGACAGCGAAGCCGAAGCGCGCGCGAAGTACGGCGACGCGGTCAGCGTGTATGTCGCGCAATTCACGCCGATGTATCACGCATTGACATCGCGCAAATCGCAGACCGACATGAAGCTCGTCTGCGTGGGTGAAGAGAAGCGCATCGTCGGTTGCCACATCATCGGCGCCGGCGCCGACGAGATGCTGCAGGGCTTCGCGGTCGCGATACGCATGGGTGCCACCAAGCGCGATTTCGACGATACCGTGGCGGTTCACCCGACGAGTGCCGAAGAACTCGTCACCATGCGCTGACCAAAGCCGCCCTCGCAAGCGCTGACCGCAGGCGCCGACCGTCCCACTCAAGCGTGCTGCGCGAGGGCCTGAAGCACGGGCTGCGTGTCGGGTCGTATCCCGCGCCACAGCAGGAAGGATTCCGCCGCCTGTTCGACCAACATGCCCCAGCCCTTCGTGGCGCGCGCCGCATGCAGCGATTTGGCCCACGCAGTGAAGGGTGTCGGGCCCCGGCCGTACGCCATGTCGTAGCAAACGGTTTCCTCGCCGACGAGGCCGTCCGGCACCACGGGCATATCGCCGTTGAGATTGGCCGAGGTGGCATTGATGATGAGATCGTAGGCCGGCGTTTTTATTTCGGCGAAACTGCAGCCGGAAATTTGACCCAGGTCCGCGAACTCGGTTGCGAGCTTGCGGGCGCGTTCAGGCGTGCGATTGGCAATGACCACTTCCGAAAGCTCCCGCTCGAGCAGCGGCGCGAGCACACCGCGCACGGCGCCGCCCGCTCCCAGGATCAACACTCTCTTGCCGATCAGGCTGATCCCCAGGTTGCGCTCCAGATCGGCCGTGAGGCCAAGCCCGTCGGTGTTGTCGCCGAGCAGCGAGGTGTCCTCGAAAAACGCGATGGTATTCACGGCCTGGGCGCGTTCGGCGCGCGGCGTCAACTCGTTGACCAGTTCGGCCGCGGCTTGCTTGTGTGGCAGCGTAATGTTGAGCCCGCGCACGCCGTTGGCGAACAGACGCAGCGATTCGCGCCGAAAATTATCAGGGACCACGTCGAATAACCGGTACACCAGGTTCTGGGCGGTGGATTTCGCGAACATGCCGTGAATGAACGGTGACCAGCTATGGTCGACGGGATGGCCCACGACTCCATACTGATCCGGCGTGTCTGTCCCTGTGCTTGGTTTCACTCGGCGAGCCACTCCGCTGCACGTTTGGCGAAATACGTCAGAATTCCGTCCGCCCCAGCCCGCTTCATGGCCACCAGCGTTTCCAGTGCCACGGCGCGTTCGTCCAGTGAGCCCAAGGCGGCCGCTGACATAATCATGGCGTACTCGCCGCTGACTTGATACACGAAAGTCGGAATCCCGAAGCGATCCTTGACGCGACGCACAATGTCCAGATACGGCAGGCCCGGCTTGATCATCACCATGTCGGCGCCTTCGCTGATATCCAATGCGACTTCGCGCAGCGCTTCGTCGCCGTTGCCGGGATCCATCTGATAGGTTTGCTTGCCGCCGCCGCCGAGCGAGGGGGCCGACCCTACCGCCTCGCGGAACGGGCCGTAAAAACTCGATGCATACTTGGCCGCGTAGGCGAGAATGCGCGTGTGGACGAGTCCGGCGCTCTCGAAGGCATTGCGGATCGCACCGATGCGTCCGTCCATCATGTCGGACGGCGCCACCACGTCGGCGCCGGCATCCGCGTGCGAGCGTGCCTGCCTCACCAGCGTCTCCACGCTCAAATCATTGAGCACATACCCCTTGTCGTCGATCAGGCCATCCTGACCGTGCGTGGTGAACGGGTCGAGCGCCACATCCGTGATCACGCCCAAGTCCGGGAATTCCCTCTTCACCGCCCGCACCGCCGCCTGCGCGATGCCGTCGGGATTCCAGGACTCGCGCGCGTCCAGGGACTTTTTCTCGGGGGGCGTGACCGGGAACAGCGCGATGGCGGGGATCCTCAGGCGCATCAGGGTCTCGCACTCGCGCAGCAACTGGTCGATCGAGAATCGCTCGACCCCGGGCATGGATGCGACCGGCTGGCGTTGATTGCGGCCCTCGACCACGAAAACCGGATAAATCAGCGAATCAACGCTGAGCCGGGTTTCGCGCATCAAGCGCCGTGAAAACGCGTCGCGGCGCATGCGGCGCATGCGGGTATTGGGAAATGAATCCCCCGTAGTTCCGGTCATCTGTGAGTGACTCCTGGCAATAGATCAAGCGCAGCAAATTCCGCCCGTCCGGCCCCGCTCCGGCCGTCCGGCCGTCCGCGCCATCTGGATAACGCGCTAGTATCGCGGGGATATGTCGAGCCGGGTGCCGATTTAAGCATGAAGGATCAGGTTGGCGGAACTCAGAAGCGCGCCCGCTTCCAGGCGCTCTGCCAGTCCTTGCGCCCGGATCTGCTGCGTTTCGCCCTTTGGCTGTCCCGCGACCGCGCTTTGGCGGAGGACGTCGTCCAGGAAACGCTGCTCCGAGCTTGGAAGTCGCAGGACTCGCTGCAGGACGAGGCGGCAGCGAAACCTTGGTTTCTGACCATCATCCGCCGCGAATACGCACGCAGCTTCGAGCGCAAGCGCTTCGTGACCGTCGATGTCGACGAACTCGTGGCCCGCGAGGAGCCGATGCTGGCGGCGGCCGACCAGCAGGATCTCGGCGAATTGCGAGCCGCCCTGTTCAAGCTGCCCGAGGAGTACCGCGAGCCGTTGGTGCTGCAGGTGCTGATGGGACTGTCCACCGCGGAAATTGCGCGCGAGCTCGGCTTGTCGAACGCGGCGGTGCTCACCCGGTTGTTCCGCGCGCGCCGGCGGCTGCGAGCGATGTGCGGCGTCGATACGAGTATGGACCCGCCCGAATGATGGACTGCGCCGGTTACCGGAAAACTCTGCTCGCCGACCCGCACGCCGCTGATCCGGCGCTGCTGCTGCACCGGGCAGGCTGTCACGACTGCGGTCTTTTCACGGAGCAGCTGCTGCGATTCGAGTCGCGCCTCGAGCGCGCCTTGCGCGTGCCCGTGCCCCCAGGGCTGGCGCCGGTCTCCGCGCAAGTCGTGCCGCTGCGCAGGCCGTCGCCGCGCCGCAAGTGGTGGGCGATGGCCGCGAGCGTGGTGGCCGCGGGAGTCGTGGCAGGAGGGTTGTGGCTCGGTGCGTCGGGGTCGAGTCTCGCCGCGGATGTGGTGACGCACATGGGAGGGGAGCCGCAGGCGTGGCGGCGCACCGACGTCCCGGTACCGGATGCGGAGCTTCGCGGCGTTTTGCAGGATTCGCACATCAGTCTGGCCGCGGATGCGGGCGTGGTCAGCTACGCCAACAGCTGTTCGTTCCGCGGAAACCAAGTGCCGCACCTCGTGATCCAGACGGCATCCGGTCCGGTCACGGTGATGGTGTTGCTGCACGAGCACGTGGCCCGCTCGAAGCGCTTCGATGAGCAGGGCTACCGCGGCGTCATCGTGCCCGTGGCCGGCCACGGCAGTCTCGCCGTCCTGACACGCGGCGCATCGGTCGATTCTGCCGCCGTCGAACGTATTGCGCGACGTGTGCAGGAGGCGATCGTTTATTAGATGCCGACCTCGCCGAGCAGGTCGATGAGACGCCGGACACTTGCCGCCAGCGTCGGGTGATCTGCTTCGAAGTGCACGGCGACGCCTTCCAAGCGCTCGGTCAGCGACGCGCGCGCCGCCGGCGAATCGGCGGGTTCCAGGGTCAAACGATGGACTTGGTGCAGCGTGTCGCCGAGCGTCTCCGGAACCCTAGGGTTCGATTGCAGGGCGGCCGTCAATTCCATGTGCAGCTTGGCCGCATGTTCGCGAACAGACTGGTCGTCCGAAGAATTCTCGCCCATTTGCCGGTTCCTTTTATGCTGGTGAACTGCGCAGAAAGCCGCTCGTTGCGGGCATCGCGCTGCAGTGCGCCGCTTCGCGCCAGCTCGTGACGGCGCCATCTCGCAGGGTCTATTGTGCCACTCGTTCGGCCGTCAGGCGTCCTACTTCCACGTAGCCTGCTCCGGGCGCCGCGATTGCTTGATGGATGGCGTCGTAGGCGGAGCGCAAGTACGAGTCCGCCCCGAAGGGTGGGTTCACGATCATCAAGCCGCTGCCGGCGAGGCCTACTCCGGCATCATCCGGATGGACGGCAAGGTCCGCGAACAGCATCTTCGGAATGCACAGCGCCGCGAACCGAGCATGCACCCTGCTGCGCTGTGCGGCGCTGCGGATCGGATACCACATCAAGAAGATTCCGGTGGGCCAGCGCCGATACGCCTCCTCGAACGCCCGCAGCATCTGTTTCAACTCATCGAGACTTTCGTAGGGCGGATCGATCAAGACCAGCCCGCGCCGTTCATCCGGCGGCAGCGAGGCCTTGAGGGCCGCATAGCCGTCGCCGATTTCGGTACGCACCCGGCCGGACGATTCGATCTCGCGCCGGGCGGCGCGCGCCTCGGCGGGCATCAATTCCACGAACAGCGCGCGATCTTGCGCGCGCAGGCGGGCGGCGATCAACGCCGGCGAACCGGGATAGCGCGCCAGACGCTTGCCGCGGCGCGCGCCGATGGCGGAAAAATAACCGGCGAGGATCGTCTCGCCAATGCTGTTCTCGATCAACCGCTGCACGCCGCGCTCCGCTTCGCCGGACTTGTGCGCCTCGGCGGCCTGCAGGTCGTAGTAGCCGCGGCCGGCGTGGCTGTCGATCGCAAAGAACGCCGCATCCTTGCGCCGCAATGCGTCGAGGCAGTAGAGCAGGCCGACGTGCTTCGACACGTCCGCGAAATTGCCGGCATGGTAAATGTGTTTGTAATTCATCGCACCGGCGCCTCAAAGGGGGCGGCGCTATCCGGAAGAGCCCAATTCGGTGAGGTAGTCCCTCGGGCGCAGGAAGTCCCGGTACAGACGCTCCTCGGGCGACCGCGGCTCAGGGTGCCAATCGTAGTCCCAGCGCGCCAGCGGCGGCATCGACATGAGAATCGATTCGGTGCGGCCGCGGGATTGCAGGCCGAACAGCGTGCCACGGTCGTAGACCAGGTTGAATTCCACGTAGCGGCCGCGCCGGTAGAGCTGAAAGTGGCGTTCTCGCTCGCTGAACGTCAGACTTTTGCGGCGCTCGATGATGGGAATGTACGCGGGCAGAAAATGATCGCCCACGCTGCGCAGCAGGGAGAACGATGAATCGAAGCCGCCGTCGTTGAAGTCGTCGAAGAACAGGCCGCCGACACCACGCGTTTCATTGCGATGCGGCAGGAAGAAGTAACGGTCGCACCACGCCTTGAAACGCGGGTAAGTGTCCGAGCCGAACGGCGCACAGGCGGCCTCGGCCGTGCGATGCCAGTGCAGCACGTCCTCGTCATACGGATAGTAGGGCGTCAGATCGAAGCCGCCGCCGAACCACCAGTGCGCGGGGCCGGCCTTCGGCGAGGCCAGTAGAAAGCGCACATTGCAATGCGTGGTCGGCGCGTGCGGGTTCCGCGGATGAAACACCAGAGACAGGCCCATGGCTTCGAAAGGCGCGCCGGCGATCTCCGGCCGAGCCAGGGATGCGGACGGCGGCAGCTGGCCGCCGAAGACATGGGAGAAAGACACGCCCGCCCGCTCGAATACCGCGCCATCGCTCAGAATACGGCTTTCGCCGCCTCCGCCTTCCGGCCGCGCCCACGGATCGCGGCGGAATCTGCCGCCGTCGATCGCTTCCACCGCTCCCGTGATGCGGTCGTGCAAATCGTTCAGGTAGCGCTTGACCGCGGATGCATCCATGGAGGTCAGGAATTCTTCTGGACGGCGCTCTTCTGGACGGCGCCTTTCTGGGCCGAGATCTTCTGGGGCGAGACTTTCTGGGCAGACCCCTGCTGGGCAGACCCCTGCTGGGCAGAGCCCTGCTGGGCAGAGCCTTGCTGGGCAGAGCCTTGCTGGTGGGTTGAGGTCTGTTGGGCCGAGGTCTTCTGAGCCGAGATCTTCTGTACCGGATTCTTGCGCGACGCGCGCTTGGTCTTCGCAGTCTTGCTGCTCTTCGGCGGCGCGTCAGAGGGGGCGGGCGCTTTCTTGTCGGCGCTCGCCTTGGCTCCCTTGGCGGCCAGTCGGGCCGGAGCGGCACCCGCGGCGCCGTCGGCCGCGCCGCGCCGGCCGCTTCGCGGTGCCGCTTTGGCGTCCAGGGCGGCGTTCGCGGGGGGTGCCTTGGGTGTTCCCGGTGCGCCCTTGGCCTTGCCGTTCTTGCGACCCCACTTGCCGAAGGTACGCACCGGTGCGGCGGCCAGCAATGCCTTGCATTCCTCGAGGGACAGGCTCTTCGGCTCCTTGTCCTTGGGGATTTTCGCATTGCGCGACTTGTCGGTGATGTAGGGGCCGTAGCGGCCGTTCAACACCTGAATGCCGGCGTCGGGAAAATCCAGAATCAGCCGGTTGGCATCCGCGATCTCCTTTTCGCGGATGACTTCCAATGCGCGCTCGGGGGTGATTTCGTAGGGGTCGTCGGTTTTGAGCGATACGTACTTGGCCCCGTACTTCACATACGGTCCGAAACGTCCGACGTTGGTGGAGATCTCCTCGCCCGCCGCGGTGACTCCCAGCTTGCGCGGCAGCTTGAATAGTTCCATGGCATCGGCATGCGTGATGGCATCCATCTTTTGACCGGGCCGGAGGCCCGCAAAGCGCGGTTTGTCCGCGTCGTCCTTGGTGCCGATTTGCACGAACGGTCCGAATCGCCCCATGCGCACGCTCATCGGCTTGCCGCTCACCGGGTCCGGCCCCAAGTCGCGCGCCTGCGCGACTTCTTCGCGGCTGACCGAGGTTTCCGTGTGATTGACGAGTTCGATGAACGGCTCCCAGAACTTCTCCAGCAGCGGGACCCATTCCAGTTCGCCGCTCGCCACCGCGTCGAGTGAATCCTCCATTTTCGCGGTGAAGTCGTAGTCCACGTAGGTGGTGAAGTACTGCGTCAGAAAGCGGCTGACGATCTTGCCGATGTCCGTCGCCGTGAAGCGCCGGCTCTCGATATCCACGTACTGACGGTCGCGCAACGTGGAAATGATGGAGGCGTAGGTCGACGGCCGGCCGATGCCGTATTCCTCCAGCGCCTTGACCAGCGATGCCTCGGAGAAGCGCGGCGGCGGCTCGGTAAAATGCTGTGTCGGGACGACCGACTCCAATTTGACGCGGTCGCCCGGCTGCAAGGGCGGCAACACGTGGTCCGAGTCGTCCTGCACGGCGTCGTCCAAGCCTTCCTGATACACGGAGATGTAGCCGGGCTTCACCAGGGTGGAACCGTTGGCGCGCAGCAGCGTGCGCCGGCCGTCCTGCTCGCCGGCCACCATGTCCACCGCGACCGTATCGAATACCGCTGGCGCCATTTGACAGGCCACGGTGCGTTTCCAGATCAACGAATAGAGGCGGAACTGATCGGACTCCAGCTTCGATTCGATGTCGCCGGGAAGAATGTCGACGGCGGTGGGACGGATCGCCTCGTGCGCTTCCTGCGCGTTTTTCGATTTGGTGCGGAAGACCCGCGGCTCGTCGGCGAGCCCCGCCGCGCCGTACAGCCGCACGATCGCATCACGGATCTGTCCGATCGCCTCCTGCGCGAGATTGAGGGAGTCGGTGCGCATGTACGTGATGAGGCCCACCTGTCCCTCGCCGATGTCGACGCCCTCGTACAGCTGCTGTGCGACGCGCATGGTTTTCTGCGCGCTGAAGCCGAGTTTGCGGGCCGCTTCCTGCTGCAGGGTCGAGGTCGTGAAGGGCGGAGCGGGATTGCGCTTGCGCTGCTTGCGGTCGACGTTCGTTACCGTCAGCCGGCCCTGGGCGGCCTCCACCAGGGTGCGCTCCACGTCGCGCGCCTGCTGTTCGGTCGTGAAGCTGAACTGCTCGACCTTGACGCCCTGGTACTCGACCAGCTTGCCAGGGAACTTTTGCCCGGCATGCTCGAGCGCCGCATCGATTGACCAATATTCGCGCGCCACGAAAGCGCCGATCTCATCCTCGCGCTCGCAAATCATGCGCAAGGCCGGGCTTTGCACACGACCCGCCGAAAGGCCGGGGCGCACCTTCTTCCACAGCAGCGGCGAGAGGTTGAAGCCCACCAGGAAATCCAGGGCGCGCCTCGCCTGCTGCGCGTTGACCAGATCGACCGACAGGTTCCGCGGACTCGCCATCGCTTCGCGGACCGCGTTCTTGGTGATTTCGTAGAACACCACGCGCTGCACGTCCTTGCCCTCGAGTTCGCCATTGGCCTTCAGCAGCTCGTACAGATGCCAGGAAATGGCTTCGCCCTCGCGGTCGGGATCGGTGGCCAGATACAGCGACTTGCTTTTCTTGAGCGCGCGCGAGATGGCGTCGACGTGTTTCTGATTGCGTTCGACGACCTGATACTTCATCGCGAAGTGGTTCGCCGGGTCGACGGCGCCCTCTTTCGGCACGAGATCGCGCACGTGTCCGTAAGAGGCCAGAACTTCGAAGTCCTTGCCAAGGTATTTCTTGATGGTCTTCGCCTTGGCAGGCGACTCCACGATAACGAGGTTGCTGCTCAATGTCGTCAGTGCAAGGCGTCGGAGCGCTCTTCGAATACCAGGTCTTCCATCTGCGCGTAAGCGGACTCCTGTCCGGGTTGGCTGAAGAGCACCATCAGGACCACCCATTTCACCTGTTCAATGTCGATTTCATCGGCCTCGAGCGCCATCAGACGGTCGATCACGAGTTCGCGCTGCGTCCCGGACAATATGCGCAGGTTCTCCAGATACAGCAGGTAGCCGCGCACGTCGGTGTCGAACCGGAGCAGCTCCTGGCTGCTGAACACCCGCACCGCGCGTGCGGTCGCCTCCGCGACCTTGCCGAGCTGCTCGCCCGACAACCCGTCGAGCCACTCGAGGGCCCTGTCGATTGCGGGTTCCGCGAACCCCGCCTTGTCCAATTCGAGCTTGAGCACCGCTTGGTCCGGACGCGGCGCATCGTCGCCGCTCATGTAATTCTCGAACAGATAGATGAGCAGATCGAGAACGTTATCTTTCACCTCCGGCTCCTAAAGACTCGGGAGTAGCGGCCCCCCGGGGCGGCCTGAACGTGGCCTTCGAGCTCGAGGATCAGCATCATCGAGGACACGGCATC
>Ga0116229_10001598_pt1 | contig 35761 bp, 24 predicted proteins | sample S1TSphgellanicum_3_FD_87313 | JGI IMG/M metagenome (GOLD analysis project Ga0116229, IMG submission 87313) | Host-associated microbial communities from peat moss isolated from Minnesota, USA - S1T2_Fc - Sphagnum magellanicum MG | ecosystem: Host-associated > Plants > Peat moss > Unclassified...
AATAAAAGTTTGCATTCCAAATATAAAATTGTAAAAAAGTTTCCTTTTAACCCACTTGTATACAAGTTATGAAATAAAAACTTAAAGTAAAGGTTATAGGATTAAGTGTGGTACTATTGGGAACATCTTGGAAAACAAGTTGGAAACTTGGGGAACATGCTAGTAATGTGTTGGGAACATGGTGAAAATTCATTGGGAATTGTATGGGAACACACTGGAAACATCGAAAATCCCAAACCCTTCTACCTCTTTCCAAAGGAAAAATAAATTGGGCATCTTGAAAAATTGATGCTAAGTATCATCTTATTGGCTAAGTAAAATTTTTATTCCTAACTATGTTTGTCATCCAATTTTGCCTAGATTAATACCATTCACTATGATTGTGTGTAATGGTGTACATATGAACTAAGTATTTGTTGCCTTGAGCTTGGTCATAGGTGGTAGCATGCCACCTATTTAATCAAGATACGTGAACACCAACAATAGTTTAATGACATGCTACAACTTGTAATGAAGCAAATGGTGACAAAGATAATACATAGTCAAGGTTGCTACTTATTGGAAAATATTAAACATGCCAAAGAAATATTATGTGCTAATACAAAAGTACTACCATCACAACATGATGTCAGCAAAACAAAACTCCTTGCATAACTTGTAATCCCCATTGGTATAATTGCCACATAGGCATGTTATTGAATATGTCATGTGTAACACACAATGTTCTGCCATGGTATACATGGGATGAAAAACATGCCATGAAGGGCACCCTCTCATGCCATGACATGAATATGTTACAAATCCCAAATGTAACTTGTAGTGGGGTTTTCCTACTCCCTACCCTAATTATAGAGCAAAAAATGACCCATTCAATGTTCCATGCTAATGTTTAATTAATGATATTGCAAGCTTAACACTTTATGCTTAAGTGCATGCTATTGCAAGTTCAATTCAATACTCTACATTTTCCATGTTCAAACGCATGCTCCTACTTTTATAAATTCAACATTCCATGTTCATGTTTAAGGGCATGCTCCTATTCCTACAAGCTCAATGTTTCACACCAATGCTCAACATTTTACACTCAAGTGCATGTTATTGCAAGCAACTCAACTTAACACTTTACATTTTCCATGTTCAAGTGGATGTTCTTGCTCTTGCAAGTTCAACACTCCACATTAGTGTTTAAATGCACATTATTGTAAGTTCAACCATTTACAATGATGTTCTAGTGCATATTATTGCAAGTTCAACATTTTATGCTAGTGTTTTAGAGCATGTTGCAAGCTTGATGCTTTATGTTAATGCTTGAACACATATTGTTGACAATTCCATGTTTGACATCAACATTGTTCAGCAAGGATTTGATTGCTTGAATTCACATAATGTCATTTGCAAATCTTCGAATTTTTGAAAAGTTTGTAGTCATTTTGCCAATGACGACATGTTAAAAGGTGCAATGTTCTTTACATGATGGAAATATAAACCATTTTGACCTTGTTAAAAAATGAGGCTTTTGATCCACTTGTGTAGTTTTACACCATTTGTTTTGTCATTCAATAAAATATTCATTTTGTAGGAATAGGTCTAGTACAAAAATTGCCCATCAATTTAGATTCACTACTCTTAGTATTTTCACTTAACAATTGGCTCATAAAAATCATAGATCATACTCTTGCATTGTGAGAATATTGTTAGAATTGTATTTTATCACTCTTTTCTAGAGTATAGCATGATAGTCCAACATTGCATAATGTGTTATCCTTACATATAACTTTGACCAAACAAACAAAAGTTGTAGTAGCAAACATGTTAATGTGTAAGTAACATACTTCTAAAAGTAATATTGTGTTGTATAACATGGTAACATGTTGTCCTTCAATATTTTGTTTCCCTTTGCTATTGTAATGTTTGATAATGTGTCTATTCCATTAACCCTTCATGTTGCTTATAATATGTGTAAAACATCCTAAAACCTAGTTACACAACCTAACATAAATGCAACCTATTTAGTGAGTTGTAACATGCATAGTGGGTTGATATAACATGTAGAACCCTTGTGATGAAATAAAATATTAAACAAATAGGTAACATAATTTTGGTTTATAGATTAGTAACAAAATTTAAAATGCTACACAATATTTTTGTTGTTTGATAGATTAGTATATTCAAATATATTCACCATGAAAGTGGCAATGGTGGGCTAAGGACAAAATCATCATTGACTTATTCAATGTTTTTCAAAACCTTGCAATGATTATGTGGCATTTGTTCATTTGGCACCAACCCACAAAGGCAATGCCACATGATGATTCCAACAAATATAATGTATTGGAACTTTCTAGTCCATAATAAATTGGCCCAAAGAAAACAATGGCACACAAAAACCCCAATGACTAGGAGTTGGAGGTGTTGTAGCTATTGAATCCACTACAAAGACTAAAGAGGATATGGATGCATAAAAATGGAGGTGGGCACCAAGAAAATGTACTTTTACCTATGGTCTATTTATCATGCTTCAATTCCATGTCTATAAACCAACATGTAAACTTTTGTTATATTGAAAATCTATTAAAAATTTAGTTAAATGCAATTATTGTCCAATGCAATTGTGATTCACCACATATACTAATAGAAATGCAAGTTTTTTACATAGCCCATGTTGATTAAGATGCCTTTTTGATTAATTGACATGTCCCTTTTGACATACACATGGGGCTTGAATGACACGCGTGTTATTTGACCAAATTAATTTATTAAAATAACCAAATTAATTGATGTCAAATTGGACATTAGTCAAAATGTACAAAAAAATGACAAATAGTAAAAAAAACTTATTAACTATTTTGGGGGGACTATAAGTCAATTTAGGTCTAATGTATTTCATCTAGTTGTGGATAAATTAATTAACTAATGAGATTAATTTAAAATTTACAATTTATGTATATAAAATTGATAAATTATATTACTAAACATATGTAATGTTTATAACTTTTTGATCAGTATTTAGAAATGATCATCAATACATAAAAAAATAAATTAATATCATCCATAATCATCAATCTATAACTGGATTTTATATGTATATAATGCGTAATTTTTTTTTATCAAACTTCAAATTAATTTTTAATATAGTATGTGAAAAAATGAATAAAATTTAAAATTCCATAAAATTGGTTGATTAAAAATAAATAATTAAAAATTATAAACTAAATTATTAATCTAGAATACTTTATTTATTTATTTTAGTACATATATGTAATTGACTTCTGAATTATGATTATATTATTATATTAGAAACTAAATATTATACTATCAAATTATATTATATTGGTATAATTATGATATATTATAATCAATTTTTCCTAATATAAATTAATGATCAAATTGAGGTTTGAGATGTGGAAATTTATCATTTATTTGTACACAAAAAATTATCATGATTTCAAATAAAAATTAAATTTATTTTATTTGTAAAAATATAAAACATTAGAATTTCAAGAAATAATTAATTATCCAACATTACTTAACTTGTTTTTGAATACAATTTTAGTATATAAATTAATGTTATGTTCATAAATAAAATAACCCATTTTCTATAATTAATATCTTTGATAAACATAATTGAATATCAAGATCCTTTAATAAATATTAGACGTGAAAAAAATATTGTAAACAAAATTGTATGAATTAATTTTATTTCATCAAATAAAATTCTAAGATGTGGGAGATATAGAATTACATATATCCATATTTATTTATTATTAAATTCATCATAAATGTTTTACCATTTGTAGATAATGTGCTTGAAAGGTTTTTTCCAAGGAATGGTCATTGAAACGTTATCCAATAACAAAATTCAAATATTTTTTGGTTCAAATGAACTTATAGTTTTAAAAGGGTTAAAATATGATGTGTACATCTTTGAAAAAAACTTAAGAATAAGCTTCTAATTTTGTCATTTGGAAAAAAAAATCAATAAGATATGAAATTTCAAAGTTGATGTTTATGTAATGTTTAAGATGAAGTCTATGTTAAATGGAATGCACCCAAACATACTTTGACAATAAGTGAGGTTGTTTGTTGATAAAAGAGGTCATTTCCATCTTTGAGGTCCAATGATCAAACCTCCCCAATGACATGGTTGTGGTCAATGTTAAAATGTTGACTGAATATTCTTTACCTACCTAGGTTACCTAACCTATGTGCCTACTTAGGTGGGCCTAGGTACTTGTCTACATGGCACATAGCGATTTAAGCTAGGTTTTTAGCTTAGCCTAGGTAGTGACAAGTGTCATTAATTGATAGGGTGAATTAATAAATAATATCAAATTTTTTTTTAATGCTACCCAAAAATTTTGGGTCCAATTTGACTAGTCAAAAAAAAATCTAATATTCCAATCACAATAGTTGTCACAATAGCCATGTTAAAAATGACTTTTCCAAAATGACTAGAATGGTTTTTTTGACACCTTGTCCAAATGGGTCTTTTTTGGTCAAATAATCTAATAAAAAATCTATTTTTTTCTATTAGTGATACGTCTTAAGTTAATTTTTTGGAGTACCATTATATCTATTATGAAACCATTTATAAATATGCGCCTTTGGAGTCATTAATGGAGGGATTATCATTGACATATGGATCAAATCATGACATTAATGGATTATTTAGATTATATTTCATGCATATTAATGTAACACCTCACAATGTATACATAACATTAGAGTTTGTTTGCTCATTATACATGTGTGCCAATCAAATTACATGGGCTATACACATGTAACATGCAAACTTAGAATGACCACTAAGTAGGTTATATCCATATTGATGCAATGTATATAATGAAGTAGGTCATCATGTTAGTTTTTGAACATATTTTGCAATTACAGTCAAACATTAGGTAATGAAACCATATACCAAAACATATTAAGGTCAACTTCCATTTTTTCATATAATAATTAGTTTAAATATATTAAAAATAGTAAAATTTTGATCAAATCTAGAAGTCTACTATGATATTATCATATGAATAATGAACTTATTCAGATCCTAATTAAATATATGATTTTTATGTTAACAAAACAAACTGTGGCTAATGGTTAAGTTAACTTAATTGTGACATTTATGTGTTTATGGCACACAAAAAAAAAGATATTATGGTAACAAATTGTTGTTGTAAAAAGAGATACACGTTATGCACTAATAGATTGCCATGTTAAAAGTCTTAGAACATAGAAATTAGACTGAAATTCTAACAACACTATTCTTGTGCATGGGGGTGGTAGAAGCAAGTCTATCTAGGTACCCTTACTTTATCTCCTTGGCCAAAGATTATAAGCTTGTAGACAATGTGCATATATGTTTTTTTTGGCATATGGTAGTGGATTTCGACAAATCTTGTGTGTTATTTGTGAAATCAATATTTTTACCAAAAATCAAATTCTTAGACTTTGAGGAAGCCACAACCTTGGTTTGGTTTGTTCTTGCAACTTCACGTTTGTTTTCTAGGGTGTAATTTGAAGGGGTTGCACAAATTGGATGTCATAACCTACAATTTCCAATATGTAAAACAATGGGCAAATAAGTTCACCTCTAGCCCTTTCACCCACACCTTTGTGACCAAGACTATGTAATACATGGCCATTGCATAGTTTGGAATGAAAATTAACATGTGAGCCTCCAACTTGCTTGCTTCAAAATGAACACCTTCACCAACTTCAGGTACCATCATATTTGGTGAATCATTTGCACTTGACACCTTTTCCACCTTGTCCCCACCTTGCACCCCACCCAATGGATTTGATTGACTCTCACACATGCATTTATTTGTGCACCAATATGACCACTCAATCACATTGAAATGTTTATAACAATGGTTGTCATGTGTAATATCTTTTGCACATCCACCTTCATATCATGTGCACCTATTTTGTGTGTTGACAAGTTTCTTGTAGAATGAATTGTTTTGTACATGACACTTAGAAACAATAATATGGAATATGTGAAGCTTGGATTTCAAAGACAAGAAAACATCTTCAAATGCAAATGTACGTCTAGGGCTTCAATGTAAATACATCATGGTTGAAAACACTACATTTAATAAAAATTGATTTGTTCTTGTAAAAAATTTGCTTACATCAAGTTATTTTCTTATTTTCAACCTATGGGACAATGTGGTTTCCATGGTTGAAGATGTTATGCTTTGGGATTGCTGCTACCATGATGAAATGAAGTCCTTTTTATTTGTGAAAGCAAATTCTTAGACAATTTGTGATTAAACCATTTGTAGCCAATTACTAATTCTAGGTAACCATTCCTCAATGGCATTCATTAATTTATTGAATTCATCAATGACATGGGTTTTCCAACCTTCATGGGCATCACTTGTTTAAGCCCCTTACAATTATGATTTAGCCTTTTTCTTACATCATGGCATAGACTTCTTCCCATTGGTGCTATTGAGTGCAATTTTTTTGGGTTGTTCCAAAATAGGGTGGGCCAATGGTAACTATGTGCCTTTCAAAAATTGCATACTTTCAAATACCTTATAGGCCAAAGCCTAGGGTACACCATACTACACCTTTGCATGTTTTTGAAGGCATCCCATATGCTTACTCCCTTTTCCTTACTATGTGCCTAAGGAAAAAGGGGAGACACAAATTAGAGAACTACAATTATTATGATGAATGAATATAATATGTGCCAACCCCATTTCATCTATTTAACCTATAGAACATTAAATGCATCAAGCTTTTGCATTTCCTTCAACATCTATTTATCAACCATCTATTTTTGTTCAAGTGTTCATGTGCTTTGAAGTTTTTGCTAGCTCTAACAAGTTGTGTGTATTGAATGTAGTCGAAAAATGAATTGTAATAATTTTTCATTGCTTTTAGGTTTGACACCTAGTGAACAATAATTGTTGTTGAATTTTGTTTTGATACCATGTAATGAGGTTGTCAACAAAATAAAACACATACTAGTAGACCATGTTTCAAATACAACTAAACAATCATTACACACCTCATACAACTCACTTTTGTTGTGGCATGTATAACTAAACCTTATTATTAACGAATGACCCATTTAAAAACTTAATGCTTACATACAAATATGCCAATAATGGCACTATTTTTTAATTCTATCATTGTTGGCAAGTTGTGTAACACATATTCCAAGGAAAAATGACAATGTTTTCAAAAATTTACAAATCTATGTTTTTGTAGTAAACCTAACGTTGATGACAAGTTACAAGGATGGTTGAACTTAATTGTAGCATCTTTGGTTCAATTTAATTATCTCATTGTTCTTCATTGCCATTTAATGTTGCACGCTTGTAGTTATTGGAATTGCAAAAGGAAAAAAGCCCTATGGATTGATAGAGTTGCATGGTGCCCATAAATGTAAGAAAACATTTAACTTATGTAATAAGAGTAGCACGTAGGATTTTTTCTTGCATTTCTTGTAGAAGAGGTTTTGTGATGCTAAGAATCACAAGAAAAAAAATCTACATAATGCCCCATAGTGCCCAAATGGAAAATTTGTTTAGCAAGATTCGATTGTTAGTTGCTTAAATGTTAAGTTGGGCACTGTGAATGAAAGCGGGGGCTTTGCAAACTTCAAAACAAGGCCTTGCAAATTTCAACAATTGTGAGTTCCATTTGTGTAAGTTTGCAAAGAATTACGACCAAATTTGCCTGAGTGGCATCTATTATCACTTTCAAAGATGTAACAACAAAATGAGACTTTGATGATAACAAAAAACCCAAAAAAACAACCTACATAATTAATTAGATTAGGCCAATAAAATTACCCAAGTGCAAGATTTACTACGACATCCAGCACTTCCTTGACAATGTTGTGATTGAGCTCTATGCTTGGAGCCACATTCATTGTAGCAACACTTTGTTGGTATGAACAACAAAAACGCAATAAGAAGCAAGTGAGAAATAAAAATGCAACAAGGCAAAACTAGAGACAAAACAAACAACAAACCTTAAACCATGGTCCTATGATGATTGATATGATGACTAGCCTATGTCTATATCAATGTTGTGCATGTAAATGGTTTGGGACTTACACTCTATAAATGTAAAACTGTGTAAATTTATTTTATGTCATGTAAAATGATGTAAATGCAAAAATAAATATATTTATATAATTTTATAGGATCCCATATATATATATATATACAACACTGAAAAATGTGATTTTTACTTGAGGAGGGGAGATTTCATAATGTGTTTGAAAACAAGCCAACTAAAATGGCCCATTGAAAAAAAAAAAAAAAACCATCAAAATATACACCCACAACTAATTCATATGACTTTGCAAGAAGGTCTAGTCATTAAAGATATATAAATAAAATTATTTATAAATTAAGGAAACCAACACTAGAACCCTCAGTTTGATCATAAATAGGGTGAGATTCAAAAAAATAAAAAACATTAGCATTCAAGCGTGGTGGGGACCTCAGTTTTTGTGGTGAACTGAGCTTCACCCTGCCTTTCGTTTTTCTTTAGCGCCTCCACTGTTGTTGCATATATTTTCACTGCTCCTACTTGTAAAGCTACTATAATTAGTCTTGAACATTGTGCATTAAATGCTGATTTTTAGCATTTCATTACCAGATTTAATAAAATTTCCTTACTTTATGGATGCCCTTGAAAGAAGAAGGGTTTGGGGTGAAAGGAGGCCCAAATATAGGGCGACTTTACAAATAATTTTAGTATTTACAATTATGTGTCCCAAAACATTTACACAGGGCCATATAAGTGTCTTTGACAAATATTTACACTATCCTTGTGTAAGTGTAAAGAATTTGGATGTGTAAGTGTAAATGATTTACACTTACACTGGATTTACACACTGTGTATATATGGCTATTGACACTTACCTGCACAACACTGGACTATACCAGGTCCATATAACCATGCATTAGACGAACTATGTAACATGAACTGTGATGGGATGCATGATGGCAAGATATAAAGTTGTGAAATTTGCTGACGTGGCTGTTATGAAGACTGTTACAACGGCGAAGGGTAGAGGTGAACAGAAAGAGGGGCTCATGGTACACAAACACAACATTTAAGACGTTCAAGCATTTAATTTCTTTGGCCTGTTTAATATTTTCCCTACTTACCTCTTCAGCTACGTAACCTACATTTTATTTGAGTTTCATAAGAACAGCCAGTCTAAGGGGGAGTAGCGACCTTTTTCAGAGACTTAAATAATGAATGCCATGTCAGCAAACATTCTCAGAACCTCAACTACTACAAGTATATGCAGGATTGTTGGGTAAAGATTCAAGAATGAACTTTCAGCCCAACAGTGATGATCTCTCACATATTCATGCTAAAGATTCAGGAATGAACTTTCAGCCCAACAGTGATGATCTCTCACATATTCATGCTAAAGATTCAGGAGAACTTTCAGCCCAACAGTGATGATCTCTCACATATTCATGCTAAAGATTCAGGAATGAACTTTCAACCCAACAGTGATGATCTCTCACATATTCATATCATCAATTTTCTTTCACTAGTCATGAGGATATCATTGTTGTTACAATTCACATTCTGTTGTTAGTGATGTCTTTCAGCACTGAAGAAAGATTTGTCCCATATTCTGGCAACTTCTGACATGATAGCAGACTGCAATGCAACAGAAGCAACAGTGGCACTGCTCCTAAAATACTTAACAGGTAGGTACTATCCAACTTGAGCGCACCAGTGAATATTAAGGAATTAAGGTACACAACCCTAAACCAAAATTCTATAAGCCACCTCTCCACTTCCCCTTCCCCCCTTCTAGAGTACAGACCAGGGCTGTTTTTAAATTATATTTGTGAACTGACTATCATCCATAATACAGCTTAGTCCAATAGGGTATGGAAGAAAAAAAAGTTTAGATTCCTTCACATTTTTGGCCACATGCTAGAACACAATAAAGAAATCTTGCAATATTTTTTTATTAAAAAAACTGTAAAAATTTGGCAACTAGAAAATGAGATAAACACTTATTTAAACCATTTTGGAATTGTTTTTAACCACCTTGCTAAATTTAGCCAGAAAAAGAAAGGTTGTGAATCCAGACCCACCTCTCCTCTCCCATTCCCACCATCGTCTTGTTACAAGCAGCTAATAATTCAGTTAGGATCTTGAGTTAGAGCCTATTTTTTATTGCTGAAATATCTCAAAACGAAAAATTTAGAGATTAAAAATTGGGAGGTGAAGTGACTTTGGAGGCTTTTCAATCATCAGAAGTGAGGAAATTTTTTAAAAAAATTGTCAGATTTCTACATTTGGTTCTCAGTGTGTAACCAAAAGCATACAAGGATGGTTAAATATTTGTACTTCATGATGTCATATTGGGTTTATAGCCAGATTTGGCTAAATCTTCCTAGGGTTTTTTTACAGCTTCCAATGCACTACATCCCTTTGGTTTTACGAACAAACTTTCCTAAAATAACACTGCTCTAGACTATTAATCCGTAGTCTTGGACATCTGACTTACAACAGTTCAACTTGGACTCTGGTGACTGGTCCTCTCCTTTTGTCCTTTCACTTCTTCTGCGAATTGGTGCCTTCATTAACACAGTTTGGCAGGGCTACATCACTTCTACTTACTTCAGTACAAAGTTTATAATCATGATTGGGGTTTGCATACTTGTGCATTTATGCATGCAACCGAAACAGATGGATGCTTTAGTTGGGTTATTTTGTATGATAACAGGCTTTAATGCTACAGTGGTATGATGTTACTTCCTTATCACCATGGACATTAGAAATTAGATACATAAATTGTTAACTACTCCCTCTGTGAAAATGTTTCATATAATTTGAGAGGATGCCGCTTGCAATACACCCTCTTTCTGTGTCTCTCTTCATTTCCCTTGAACATGTAATTATGTAAGGAACAAGCGTTCAACTTGGTCCAACTTTAATCTAATTAAAAAATGAATCAGAACAGGGAATGGCAGATCTCTTCAAAAGTTAAAACTGGACAACACTGTTTTAAGCAGCTCAATTGGCTCATGGATTCACCTTGTACACTGCCCAACCTTCAAAAGGTTAAACATGTAGTACAATTTTTGAGTCCCTCAAATTTTCATCCATTAACATTGATGCTCCAAGGTTTATAATCAATGCTTCTATGACATTGAGAACATTAAGAAAAATGTTGTGACCTGTGAAGCCCACTTGCAAAATTGGATTATTCAGAAACCTCATATATTAAACCTAGATATGTCTAAGGTTGAGATCTTAGAACCTCTTCCTCCTTTGGCTCTGTCTCATAATTCATGGATCTTTCCATAAATTGTAAGTGAAGTCACACTGTCCAAAGTCTTTAAGAATTTATTGTGCTGGAAGATATAAAGAAATTGCAATGATGCATCTGACAATATACATAACACAAACTGAAAAATCCAGAAAAAAAAGACATGAAACTTATGTAATAGATACTATTTTCAACACACAACAATACAATGACACCAAGTGCTATGTGCAATCATGAGATCCATCATTACTTGCCTACTTCTACATTCTATTGTGGGACAAGTATTTTGAAGAATCCAGATCAATTGGCAAAGATAACATTCTAGGGGCACTCCTAATGTAAGTATCTAAATGAAATGGAATGACAAGAAATGAAATGTTATCTTTTAATCCCCAAGAGTTAGTAGCACCTCCAAAAAAAAAAAAAAATCCTTAAAATTTAATTTTCATTCGCTTTTTTAGCATAGACACATAATTGAAAGTGTTGACCTCATCCCACATAACACAATTCAAACCCTGTTCTTATTGAATGTAGTAACGGAATGTGTGAGAAGAAACGAATTATGTTTAAGGATGACGAGCACAAACAAGCATCTACAAGGGACTCAAGGACATGAGTAAGGCCTTTGATCCTTGTTCTCCTTGTCTTGCTCCAGCAAAGAGTACTAAGTACTAACCTTGGAGGAGATAGCTAGGTCAGAATAGGGACAATGAAACCACCTTAGTCAAAAGAGAGTGACGCCTCCTACAGCTCAAAAAGTTCTGCACCCAAACAAGGGAAAGCAAATGGCTACATACAAGGAGGAATAATGGTCTTCAATAACTTAGTATGGCATTCCTTTATAATAGCCCTAAGCCCCAAGGTACAACAAGGGCCTTCTCATTTAACCATAATTCCTCATTAAAAGTTGCAGTACAAAGTTCATGGTACATCTTATTTAGTATGCTATACCCCGTGTGACAAATAAACTTACAAGTTTCATGTATTGTACATCCTATTAGCTGTATAATAAAAACATATTGGGGGCTACAATTCAACCATTACTTATCACAAAACCAAGACAATACGGAACCTGAAAAACATCTGTACAATACAACCTCTCTATAATTTTAATTGTAAGGACTTTCTTAAGGACTTTCTTTAGTTTAGACATATGTGACCTTAAGGTACAAAACCATCAAAATTCCTGAAGGAATAGGTCTACGAAACACAAAAGATTGCACATTGATCCAAATATAACATCATTGATTAAGTTTAGAGTGAGAATAAATATTTAGGGGTAGAATGTATATGGGTCTAAAAAGGAGGCATGAAATCAAATTGAAATGTTATTGGACTCCCAATACCAGTTATTCAACACTCAATTATCGCCCTCACTTTGTTGGTTACATGGCAAGCAAACATGTTGTCAGTATTTCTTTAAAAATTTCAAATGAAAGACATTAAATTAGTTCAAGTTTCACATTTGCATTATGCATTAGTAATGTTCTATTTTTTTAATATATTAAAATATAAAATTTTAGTTTGGTCTTTCATTTTTCACATGTTGTTTTGTTATATTTCAATTAATTTTTAATTAAAAAAATATAAATCAGTACAAACAACAAATTGAAAACATGACATTTGTAGTTTATTTTCATTTTTTAGTATTTCAATATTATATATATATAATTTTAATATTGTCACATCATCAAAAAGTAATTTGATTCACATTAATAAAATCAAACAATTTCACATGAGGGTCACAATATGTTAGGTGTCTCACATAGTGTTCATTTTGATTAAATAACTAATTTAAAAATTCAAATTGAATAGACCTAGTTTTAAATTTAGTGAAATTGAACATAATTAACAATTTCAAAGAAATGTACTTGATTTTATAATCATCTTAATCACAATGCTACTAGTGAAAAAATTATCTTTTTGTGATAGATGACTAGGTGACATGTGGCATTTTTAATATTAAAATTGTTTAACAAAGTGTACAAATAGTATGGGTAACAAGTAGGTTTGGGTAGGTTTTTTGCCTGGCAGGAAGGTAAGGAAGCTAGGTGTTTAGCTTAACATGTTAAGTTTGGTAGGCTAAGGGAGGCATCTATTACCTACTTACCTATTATTTTACTTAGGTAGATAAGTAAATAAATAGATGAGGTTAGGTAGTTAGGACACTTGACATCATGCGATTATTCATAACACAATTACAAATTTAATTGCAAAGTCAAGTTTTGAGTATGCTTACATGGGGTCTATATCATATTCATGTTCAATCATGGTAGTGAATGAAAAAATGAATTGCAATCATAAGGGTTTGCGATTGTCAATTTGATTTCCATGTCATGTGATTTTTTTGCAACTAGTTGTTTAACAACACTTATTTTTAAAACCTAGAGCATTTTTTAATCCTACATGTTCATTATGATTAAAACCCAATCATAAATTGACTCGTTATTTTTAGAAAATTCTTCCAATGTTTGTAATTTGGAGCAATGTGGCCTTTTCTTTTGCAATAATGCCTTATTATATTGGGATTGTATTTGAATGGAGGTTTATATGAATTCTCCTCCACTTTGATTTGAATTATTGTTTTGATCATCCTTGTAGCACTTCCTTCAAATTTTGGTAAACACAAATTTTGGACCTTCTCTTTCATGAAATGTTGAAAATCCTAATGTTGTTTCTTGTTTGATTTTTTAGTTAACGTTGTTAATTTCATATTGGTTTGAAATTTACCTTGTATGGTGAAAAAAAAATGCCATGAAGGGATGACCAATTGAAGTTTTGATATATGATCAAAATCATTCAAGAATTCTATCATATTTGCATTTTTAGCCATATGATTTTTTGATATTTTTGTGTAGGATGTGACTTGTGTGACTAAAGTTGTTTATCAATAAGTTGATTGCAACTTGTCCCAAATTGCCTTTGATGTTTTCAATGTTTTGATAGATTGAACTTGTTATATCAATGTTGAATATGAACTCATATCATGCTTGGGCATTTTTATTTTTCCATGTAATGTGCAATATAAGATCAATTTCAATGCTATCAACAATTCGGAAAAAAATGTTTACCTCATATGGTGACTTCAATTCCCAAGAAGATGCTAGTCCAGCAACACTAGCATACAATGGTACAAATACCTGACTACATAACTTTGAAGTAAAACTAGTTTTGGCAACATCTCTTGAATGTTGCATTGTGACTCTTGTTTTTTTAGTTCAAGGATGACAATAAATAGCAATGTATCTAAAATATAGAGAGAGGGATCAATGTGATAATGCAAAGGATTGTGTGGCAAATAAACAATACACTTTTGTAAGAATATGACCAGTAATGGAGAGCTTGATGTGGCCATTTTCTCCACAGCTATAGGTAACTCTGCAAGGTCCTGGCTTAAATTCCTTGTGATGGGTTTTTTTGAGGTGAATTTCAGCTCATTTTAAACCCTCATTTCCCTTGAAGAGATAGATATGACATAATAGATCATTGGATAAAAAAATGCAACTTTCTAAATTAGCATTAAAATTTCTACTTCAAGCACTCAGTGAGGGTGCAAATGAGTTCAAATGTAGCTATTCATTGGAAGACGGATGGGAATGTGTTGGACTATGTTTACGCACTTAAAAAAATTTCTGGATACAATGTGGAATCCCATTACAAGCTGTAAGTGACTTGAGTAAAAGTGTGACTTTATAAAAACTTCAGAACCTCCAACACAAGTATCAAAAGTACAGATGAAGTTGTATCACACTCTCTTTCATGAAGGCTAGGTGGTGTGGCATAGGATTTTAAAAAGTGTACTTGTGGAAGTATAGGGAAATTATCCCCAGTTGGCCCTCTTATGAAGGAAACAAACAGCTTGTGTCCTACCAAAGAGCTATTCAGATGTCCCTAGTCCCTACCTTCTGAGTGACAGAAGTGAAAACATGTACTTGTTGTCTCACATGATAGTTACTGTTGCTTATTTTCCAATAGTCCGCGGATGCATATTGGAGACCTTGAAACAAGCATCCCGTGTTCAGGTTTTGTAAGTTGGGCATTGTGACTTGTCACACTAAGCATTCCAACACAAGTTCATAACAATTTTGGGCCCTTTATGCCAATATGAAACATGTAGGTTTCTATCTTTGTTTTTGAATTTGTGGGACACATATGCCAACAATGTATGCAATATCACCTGCTTCATAACAAGGATAGATAGGGTTTACTTTTTAGATTGCTAGTAATATGAGATGCCATGGAAATTTTCTTAGATCATGGGCATTTGCTGAATTGTAAGTTGTTTCATGTACTAAAGAGTTGAAGTGAATTAGCCATCCAAGTTCAATTCAAGTTTAATATGATGGACACAAGGGAAACATTCAGAATCATGGGGTTAATGAGGAAGTTAGGGAAATTTTTTGTTTGAGGATCCATCATCCTCAAATATGTATAACAAGAACTGGATTGTCTAAAATTCATTATTAACCCAGCTGCAACAAACAGAAAAATTAAATTACCTAGTCCTCTAAACATCCCCAATACCCTTAACATGGTTCCTAGTGTTCTCCATTATAAACAAGTTGTAACACCACCCCAAATAAAGTTAAACCTAAGTGGAACAATGACCAAACTTCATCCTAAGAACATGAAGTATTGCATGTGTTATATTGATGTCAAGATCTAACAAATGCCAAAAATGAAATATTTTGAAATGAAATCATACCTCTATTGTGCTATATAACGGTTTACCTAGGGCGGACACTGATTCCTAACAAGTCAGTTGGGCAAGTTGATTAGATCACATAAAAACAATATTTGAAAAATAATGAATAATATTGTTAGGTATTTGTTGCAAGTCATTATTTTTTTTAATAAGTTATTATTTGTTGTTGAAACCTAATTCAACACAAACATGATTTTAATTTTTTCATGTTTGCGAGGTTTACTGTCACGGTGTGACTTTGGAGTCTCATCTTTTGCTGGTATGCATGTTTTCATATGACTTTATTAATTTTGATAGTGTTGTTGAGTGTCAATCTTGTAGCACATGGCAATATGCTTATAAAATGCGTGGGGTGATGTCCTTGGTTACAGGCAATTTACTGGAATAAGGGCCTGTGCAAGGTTGAACCGGAATGGGCCCAATTCTGTAATGCCCATGCTCAAGGCAGTTAAAAATGGTGTAAAAACCAACCATTTCAAAAAAATAAAACTTTGCCAGACATTTTGGAAAATGGAATGCGGGCAGGTGTGGGTGTTTTGTTTTTTGAAATGCCCAAGGGGTTCTTCCACTCAATAAGCGTTCCTACAAATCTTGTCAGAGGTTTTTATGTTCTGAGACACTATTTCACCTTGCTTTTGACATTTTTCTAAAAAAGTGTAGTCAAATAATGGGAAGTCCCATCAATTGATGCTACCTGAAAAACTAAAAGAAAAATCCTAATACCATCAGATGTGGAGCTCACAATTTGGGCATATAGATATGTCTTTTGTATTTCAATTTGTTGAATGTAATGCTGAGTCGGTCTTTCTATTTCTGAGACTGATTAGCTAGCCTAATGTCCTTGAAATCGAAAAAGGATTGCTTCCAGAAGCTAGCCTGGACAATTGGGTAATAATAAGCGCTAAAGAGAATGGAATGGATGCCAGACATACCTATTGTCTGTTAAATTAGTTACTACAAAGTTGTTGAACCCCCTTTTTTTGTGGGCTGATCAAATGAAATAACTTGAATGCCAGGAGAAGACAAGCAGCCAAAAATCAAGGCAAATTTGACGATAAAAGTTTGGAACCTGCCTACACGACCACAGCACTACCAAATCCCTTGTTTTCTCATGTTACTATTCATTGTCTGTGCCATGTGATTGTCGCTCCAATGCCGTCACCACACTCTCCCTCTAAGCTGAAATTAAGTTGAGACTCCCATCTGCTTATTACCCCTCCTCATCCTCCTCCTCCGGCTCCCCCCCCCCTCCGCCCCCCTCTTCGCAAATGGCATTCCCAGTCCCCCAATAAGAACCGTGTGTCATCAGCTATCATGACACGCAAACCATAACACACAATTCCTTAATTGACTGCCTGCTCCGCCATGATTGTGCTCAACCTTTGCATATGCCTTTAATGGATTCTCATCATGTCGAGGAGTGATTAAATTTAGATGGTGCATATAAATTTGGCGTTGGGAAGCGGTGGTGTCGTTTGCATTATGATTGATTAGTGCTGCTGTTGAATATATCATGATGATCATTTCTTGTTCCATCCTTCTCTCCTCTCTGGATCACGCCTGCGAATTGAATGAACATATTACCCAGTTCAACATTGAAGTCCTCCATTTTTTTTTGAATCACTGGTTTCTTGAAGCTCATGATTGCAGTACTCCTTGTGTGCAGCCTTTTTTTGTGCTAGCCAAAATGCTATATTAAAAATTGAAAGTGCTCAAATCATGTGCTTTTTGAAAATTTCAATAGCCAGAATTTGTCCAAAATTTAAGAAAAATCGTCAAGTTGTATATATGGTTCATCAAGTACGTAGCCAGAAATATAAAAGGATGCTTTCAAGAAATTATTTTTATATATTTAGCTTGAAGCCAAATCTCGCTAAATCTTCTTCTGGATAATTGCCACTTTGGCTATAACAAAAAATTGCCAGAAAAAAAATACTGCTTATGTATGATCAACATACGTTTTCCTGGGATGTCGTCTCAGGATACTGTCTCCACTCTGGGGCTACTTATTACTACTACTACAAAATTTCTGCTACTTAATGAGAATCTACAATTTCTGTCTTTGCTGCTATCTTCGCTGCAACATAGGAGGATGTCGAATTGATCGGAACTTTTCACACCCTCGGATTCCCGGCAGCCTTTTTTTCGCTGGCTATATGTAGCCAAAAAGCTATTAAAAAAAATTAAAAGTGCTCAAATCAAGTGCTTTTAAGCATTTTGCATTCGGCAGAATTAGAATTTTTTTTGGAAAATCGTCAGATTTTTATGCATGGTTCAAGTAGGGTAGCCATGAATATAGAAGGACGTTTAAAAAAATTTACCTTGATGTTGAGCTTGTAGCCAAATTTGGCTAAATCTTCCTATTAATCATCGCCACTTTGGCTAGATCACAAAATTGACGACAAACAGACTGAAATTTCCCGGAGCCCCGGTGAACGAACAAGGAAAGAGTGGACCCGCGAGCGGCGTTCCCACAATCATTGACCAATATATTACCTGTCGGCTGCAAGGGAGACAAGAGAACGTGGAGCCCGGTTGTCTCGAAGCAGTGTGGCCAGTGGGAACTGTGGCCGTTGGCCAATACCAGGACTGTTCCCTGTCTCCCTTCACGTGAATCTGGATCCCGCTCTCTGATTCCAACACGTGGCGTGTCCTCACACGCCTATTGCAACACTTTGACTGCTGTGACGGCAGTTTCCCGATCCCTGTCAGGGGGTTTGTCGGCCATGACGATACCAAGATCCAGCATCATTCTAATCTCATACATACATACATACATACATACATACATATTTACATACCTACCTATTTTGTCTGTCCATCTACCTACCTACCATCTAAACCAACCTTGTTACGTTCCGAACTTCCTACGTTCCTACTTGTAGGACATGGTCATCATGAACATGGAGGGCTGACAACAGGAGCAGACAGGACGGTCGCATCCCAGGTGGGGGGAAAGTAGTAGGGTAAGTGGTAGACCGTAATAGTAGGTGGGCCTACTTTACTTTGTCCTTATGTCTATTAAAAGCCAACCAATATGCCTGTAGACCCGTAGGTTGGTAGGGTCTCATGTCCTTTCTGTTTACTATTATTTTGGGGGGGTTGGTCATGTCCTTGAAAGCAAATCCCCTCAACCCTTCAATCACCCCCTACCCTTTTTCCCCAAAATATTTATTAGGTCATAAAACCCTCTCACCCTGTTTTCATTTTCTTGGCTTTCACTTACCCTCGAGGGTTTCTTTTAACGATTTTGTGATGTAGCCAAAGTGGCAAGAAAAGTAATTTAGCCAAATTTGGCTATGTATAAGATATGAAGATAGAAAAAATATTCTTGACTACCTACTGGAACTTATCATAAAAATCTGGCGATTTGAAAAAAATTCTTCAACATCTGGCGAATTGGGGTCATTTTCTTCCATGAAAAATCATTTGTTTTGGTTGAAATCATATTTTTCAGATCGAAATTTGGCGAAAATTCGCCAGTAAAAGAAATTCTTTTACCCTCCCCCTCCCAATCCTTGCCCACATTCCCAAATAGCACCTCCCCAAAAGGGGAAGAATGGAACTTATTGTACTTACCAACTCCCTTGCACGTCATGAATCCAAATGAAAGTTAAAACGGTTTTGGTCACTCTCATGGGTGCTCCAGGTACGATGTAACCCACCTTGTATAGTGTAATGTACTGGGGTCTTGAACTCTGCATTTTAGAGTAGGTACTAGGTACCTGCCAAATGGTGATGGAAACCTGGCAAATACGTTTATTGCAATAGAATATAGGAAGGGAAGAATTGGAAAGGAAAGAAGAAAGGACTTAAAGTCCTAGCTCAATTTAAGAAACAGCAACTAACATATCAGATATATAAATGAGAATGGGAGGTGGGCCCACAAAATTTACCTACTGTGAAAAAAAAAAAATTGTTGCAGTGGTCAGCATCTTGGCTCCATTTCCATTCTAGCTTTTTCATATTTGCTGAAAGTTTTCTGCCCAGAATTCAAATCCACCTGCCTTTTTCCAGTAGTATTAAACAGACCCACTTTGCAGAAAATTTTCAGTAGAAAAGCATCTTTAATCCCTGTGTGTTCTGTTGTTTTCGCATTTACCTACAGTGGCAGCAGAGACTAATTACAGTTGTGCTTGTTCATTCATATCTAACCCTGGGCCAACTGACCAAATCCATAACTATGCGTCTCTTCCAATAATGAGACTGCCATGGATCTTTCAGGTAGCATTTTGGGTGTAGTTTTTAAAAAATATCATGTGTACATATATATATATATATCCAACTTCCTTCACCACTTTCTCTTTGTTTTTTGGGTCTCAAATTAAATAGCATCTTAAAACTCTTAAATGTTCTTTGGGTTTAAGATACATACATATATGTATATAAGGGGGGTAGTAATTTGGTTTTAGTAAAAGAGACTTCAAAGTTGTCATTAATAGGTTTGTCTAGCGTATAGAAAGCTGCCTTGATCAGGCAGGCAGCAAAAGAAAAACTAGCCAGGTAATGATGTTGCTCATCATCATTTTATCAATATTCATTGCCTACCGGGAATGAATTAATGAATGGAACGGACTTGACTGAACTGACTAACTATTTGTAGCTACTTCTTTTATCATTACTGATGGAATCAGCATGTAATGTTCTTTTAATTTAATTAAGGAAACGAAAATAATATTCTATGACAGCAGCAGCCCCACTAGGTAGACTCTGATGATTGGGGGGTGGGGGGGGGGTTTCGGGGGAAAACACCCCTGGCAGCATCCTCACTAGACTGTAATGATTGGGGAAAAAAATTTCACCTGACCTTGTTGGGTACATGAGAAAAAGTATATTCTCAGATCCAGTTGATTCTGCCACTAGAGAGAGAGAGAGAGTCATGATCAGCGAATCGCACTAATTCTTTGCAGTAGAACTTGCATTTGAAGGAGACAGGTTGAGAATCGAAGTGTTAGCTGATCAGTTTAGTAGAGGATCAGAGAGAGAAACGTTTTCTAGTTTGAATATGAAGTCGAAGTGATTGTCAGTTGCCGAGTTTGAAATGATCATGAGTTTACAGTAAACAGCCAAGGATATCACAGCAAGAAAAAAATTCTAGTTTGAATCTAAAGTCCAAGTGATTGTCAGTTGCCGAGTTTGATGATCAGTACCACCACTACAGAGGATTTCTTGAACTTTCTTTTGGAAAAAAAATTGTTGTGCAGGTTTTCGATCTTCCAGTGGAGCTCGTGATTGAAAAGATCAAGCTTGCAGGAGATCGATCCTTGTCTGCATTGTAAAAGCGCGAGAACATACCGATTGTGATTTTGGTACTTCATGTGTGGGTTGCCAGCCGGGTGAGGACAACAACACTATTCATGAGAGAAATTTGCTAGTGAATGATGCAATGTCAAGGGTTTGTTCTTGTGTTTGCGACTTCTTTCCTTCCGTTTCAACGTCGAGTAACCGGCCGGGAGAATGTGGAGTAGGTTACTCGACACTTTTAGAGCAGTAGGGACGTGGGTTTTATGATAGAGTTTTTCTTCTTAAGATTGTTATGTCTGCTCCGGCGGCCCTTCTGGTCATCTTCACGAAGAAAAATCTTGCTGCATGATTGTGTACACATCATGTTCTGGACCTTGATGATCTAGTACTCAGGCAATGTCAATGATCAGCTGGTAGCGTGCGTTGGAACTGCCCCTTTGCAAGGATCCTAAAATACATTGTGGGTTCTGAATGGACAGAGTCGTGCTGCTGGGAAGATATTTCTTCCCTGGTGAGTCGTGCAGAGCTGCTGCATCTAGTTTTGAGCACGGCAACGCTTGAAGTTATACGCGGCTCTTGCGACTTGTACGCCATTTTCCATTGCATTGCCAGCTTGATCGGAATAACTACGTTGGTGTTGCAGCTCGCTCCTCTCGTCACAGGCGACGAGGAAAAGGCGGGTATTGATCTTCACTTCTTCCTGTCTTGTTCGGTCCTTCTTGCGTTTTTCTGCTTCAGGTGCAGTTTGCTCTGCTGCGTTTCATTTGCCAACCTGAAACTCGGCCCTTAATCATCTACCCCGAACTCAAAAGGATGACCATTCTTTGAGTACAAAGTTGCATTCTCAAAGTTGTAATTGTTCCTTCAGAAGATCATTTCTGCTTTTTGTAGGATTGTAAAATCAGGCATGTCTAGTTTCAATGATCAGTTCAAAGCAATGAGTTTGCGCTAAAGTTTATGAGGCAAGATTGACTCAATGATGAATGCGAACATGTTACTGCAAATAGACTTCGCCAGGCTATTAGTGTCAGATCCATGCGTGGTTGATCGATCTTGCATTTGTCCGCGATTCAATCTAGACGCAGTCGTTGAGAACAAATCACGAAGACATGAAGAATAATGTTAGAAGTTGCTCTAGTGTACAAATCTTACAAACAGATGAAAGAACTGCATCATGACCTGGACAAAAACCTCCAACAGAAATGAAACTAGAGGGATACAACCGAGCGTGAACAAATTGTAGCACGATGCAGCAGCAGCACGCTTGATTGTACAGATATTGTCGCTCTTTATCCTTTGGAGTTCTTGTAGACAATGGCATTGTAGCATCTCTAGACACTACACATGATGTGCCTGCTGTTGAAAATCATGCGGGTTCTGATTGTACAGGGCGCTTAGAGACTCGAGCTATCGAAGGAGAAGCGCTGGGAAGTAGGAGTTATTCCTACTCGTGTTTCTCATCGTCTGCACATGAGCAAGGCGATATGGGACGTTCAAAGGACTCGACAACACATTCCGAGAGAAACTGAATCCTTGATCCTTTCCCCTTGAACCTGAACTTTGCCGGTGGCCTTTTGTGTTCTGAGCTTCTTGGTCAAGTTGGGCATTGCCTCTCTTCTCTCGACGGTCAAGAGGGCAAAACGGAGATACTCAGCTAGGTTTCTGAAGAGTGGTTCGATTCGTTTTAGCGGTCTTCTAGTGTGGCAGAAGATTAAAGGTTTGAGGTTTCTCGAGATTGCCGAAGAAATGTTGTCGCTAGAAGGGAAAGAGAGCGTGCGGTTGGAAATGGAGAGAATGAGAGAAGAGATGACTACCAACTTTGGCTTCAGTGTGGAGATAGGAGCACCGTATGGCTGGCCAAGGCAGTCTCCACCGGTGCAACTCGAGCTGCTTCCCATGAGATCGTCGACTCATGAGTCGGAGACGAACGCCCCGGCCGCGCCAGGCTCAGATTCAATAACTAAACCCTTCTCGTGGGCGCAACAACAACCAGTATTATCCAGGATGAATTCAAGCAGTGGTGAGTGCCTTCACTTTTACAGTTTCTGTAGATCACTTGCTCTCCAGGCGAGCAGTGAGCACGAAGCAGTTTTTGACTGCATCCCTTTGCACAGGTCTACAAAAGCTTTTTTTGTTTTTTCTTCCTTCTTCCACTGATGTTTGGCATTCTGAAACTAAAAGTTTTTGCTTACTAAGTGCAGGTTACGATCAGGACGGTGTAGTGGAAACTTATTTTTCTGGTGGTCGTGGAGCTTCACCTAGAGATATCGATATGAATCAATTGCCTTCGACGTCCGACTGCGATGAAGCTGTGGTGTCGTCTCCCAGCAGCACAGGTATGAAGCGTGAGAGAAAGAAATTGAATTTGTTGGATCCAGCTCATGAGCAAGACAGAGGCTGGGATTTGAGCTCGAGAGGAGGTAGTGATGACGAAGACGGTTCAGGGAATACCAGAAAGAAGCTTCGTCTCTCCAAGGAACAATCGGCGCTCCTTGAAGAGAGTTTCAAGGATCATAGCACCCTCAACCCGGTACGAATATGCCCATCCTATAAACTCTCTTACGTACCTCCGGATCAGCGCCTACATATACATCTGCAATGACATTCTACCCTTGTATTATGCACTTTATGTTCTACCACATGTGAAGGATTCTAGTTTCCGAGGTCTTCGCAATTCAATTTCTGAGTTCCTCTTCGCCGCATGCCTGCCCCCCTACAGAAACAAAAGAACGCGTTGGCAAAAGAACTGAACTTGCGACCTCGGCAAGTGGAAGTTTGGTTTCAAAATAGAAGAGCCAGGTGTGTTTTCTGGAGCATCTTCACGCCTTACATGCATGCAGTCATATAACAGCTCAAGGAACTATGAGAGCTGGTGTTCGCAGAGTCCCTAACATGATTTACTACTTATTTTCAACTCACTTGCAACTGACCAGGCCATATGTCAGAGGCTTTCCAATAGGCTGTTGTGTGTAACTGTGATCAAGACAGCCTAATGGAAAGAGACCATTAGTCTTTGGCTCTGGGTAACTGTGATCACAACCACCTAATGGAAAGAGATCATTAGTCTTTGGGTGTGGGTAACTGTGATCAAACCAACCTAATGGAAAGAGACCACTAGTCTTTGGCTGTGGGTAGCTGTGATCACAACAACCTAATGGAAAGAGACCATTAGTCTTTGGGTGTGGGTAACTGTGATCACAACAACCTAATGGAAAGAGAATCTTAGTCTTCGGGGTTTTTAGAGTTTGTTCGAATTTCAATAAATTCACGCAATTGGGATCTTAAGCTTTTCCGCTCGACGTGCGAGCAGCAGCGAGCTTATGACCGCAACTGTACAAGGAATGGCGATAATGATATTCGTCTCGGCGCAGTGTCAAACTGAATATCCGCATTGATTTTGTTTATTGGACTGATCCGCTGCAGGACCAAACTAAAGCAGACCGAAGTAGACTGCGAGATGCTGAAAAGATATTGTGAGAACTTGACCGAAGAGAACCGGAGACTGCAAAAGGAGTTGCAGGAATTAAGGGCTCTCAAGGGTTCACCGCCTTGTGCTAGCTTGTACATGCCACTGCCAGCTGCCACGCTCACCATGTGCCCCTCTTGCGACCACGCACAATCCTCTCTTATACGCGGTTCCTTTCATTACTGACACAAAAAAGTTTGAACATGAAGATCGACCTAGCTTAGATTGCAGCGGCACTCGATTGAAACATTGGCTCGCCGGCCGCGAGTTGAGGGACTCCAAGTCCTCGACATTTGTAAATTTCAGTTTCTTAAATCCGAGATGAAAATTGAAGTTCTGCAGCTTTTTATAACTGCAGTGCAGAATTTCATCATTGAGTCCTGCAGCTGAGATCGGATCTTAATGCTACTCCTCCTCATCAGGTCTGGTCTGGTCTGTTCTCTTTTGTTGGCAATATATACATTAGTGTGGGTCGGGGAAAGTGCCACACCGCTATTGTTGTGGGCCCGCGCAACAATAAAGTATTTAATGGTAGCGGGAGCTTACATGTCCTGAAAAGCAGCAAAAAGCATCATTGTTTCTCATCACACCCAGCAGCTTGTCTGACAGATCAATACACAAAACTGAAACCAGCTGTGAGAATATAATGCACGGACAATCTTTTGGTGAGTACCCAGGATTGGAAATCTGCCGGCCTGTAAAGATTGGCAAACATTCAGATTGTTGTCGATTACCGCCAGGAAGGATGTTAGATCCCAATAATGTTTATCCTTTGCACACACACACACACACACTCTCTCTCTCTCTCTCTCTCTCTCCCTTCCCCTCTCTATGAGAACACCTATGAGAATACTGGCGCACTTTGGGAATAGAACAGCACACTGTTGATGAGAAGGCAACGGACAGGGTTAACTAGGGGCCGCTAACAACGTACTTGGTTGAGGGTGCTATGGTCCGTGAAGCTTTCTTCAAGAAGAAGTGATTATTCCTTGGAGAGATGTAGCTTCTTTCTGGTGGTTCCTCCATGCATCTTTGAATCATCGATTCCACCTCTCGAGCTCAAATCGTCGGAGTCTCGAATCTCCCATCTCCAAATGACAACTCAAGCCAAAACTGACAGCAGTTGTCATATCCAAGCTCATATAATTCTCCATTTCCACTCGCACATTCTTATTCCCAGCTTCCGACTGCATCATCAATCCGGGGACATGACTGAGCATATTCTGAGCAAGATCACCCAAATACACTAGCTCAGCTGCACTTATAACTATTGGATCAGCTGCAGCGAACAACAACTTGCAGCACCTGAAGATCCAAGCTGGTGCAGCGCGTGCTTGCCTTAGCAGGAATGTTGATCCAGTGAATCGGCAGCGACTGCACCACCCCTGAAACATACAATCAATCCACTAGTTCTGAAAAGACAAAATCAATAAAACATGCAAGATCACAAATGTCTTGGTTATTCTATTGGTGGCTATTGGTTGTTCTTCTATTGGTGGGTGTTAATGGTTATCATACTAATGGTTATTAGAAGTTATTATATTGGTGGCTATTAATGGCTATTGGTAATTATTATATTAGTGGTTATTAATGGCTATTGGTAACTATTATATTGGTGTTTATTATATTTGTGGTTATTAATGGCTATTGGTAGCTATTATATTGATGGTTATTAATGGTTATTATAACTATTATATTGGTGACTATTAATGGTTATTGGTAGCTATTATATTGATGATTATTAATGGCTATTATATTGGAGGCTATTAATGGATATTCTATTAATGGCTATTGGTACTTATTCTATTGTGGCTATTAATGGTTATTAGTGATTGGTTTTTTTAATGGCTATTTATAGTTATTTTATTGTTCACTATTAGTGGTTATTTTGAATTAAATTACCATAGGGTATTAATGGTTATTAGTGGAGCTATTTTATTAATGATTATTAGTGAATATTTTATTGGTGGATATTGGTGGTTATTAATGGTTATTAATGGTTATTAATGGATATTATTGGTTATTTTATTGTAAGCCATTGTTGGTTATTAATGATTATTTTATTAATGACTATTGATGGTTATTATATTGGCGGTTATTTTATTATAAACTATTGTTAAATATTTTAAGCTATATTATCATAAGCTATTAATAGTTATTTAATTGTAAGTTATTCTAAATTATTTTTCATAGGCTATTATTGGTTATTCTAGGTTATTTCACCTTAGGTCATTATATTATATTTTAAATTATTTTAAATTATTATATTTAAGGTAAAGTAACTTATAATAACATAAAATAAAATAACCTTGAATAACCTAAAATATAACATGAAATAAAATATTAATTTAAAATAAAATAACCTAAGGTATAACTTAAGGTTAATTGAATAACTTAATTTAAAATAGCTTAAAATTAAAAAAACTTATAATAAATTAGCTAGAATATTTTACGATAAAATAACATATAATAATTTAGGGTATAATAATTTGTAATAACGTATAATAATTTATAATAACTAAAGTAGCCTAAAATAATATAGGGTATATCATAAAGTAACATAAGGTATTTAAAACAACATAAAAAAACTTATTTACCATAATAAATTGTATTAATGAATTGTGTCAACTAGTAGTGAAACACAATGTTTACATAATGATATTATAATGAAATAATTTTACTTAGGGTGAAATTACTAAAGTGCAGTGAAACTTATTTCACTTTTAAGGTCCCATAGTGATTTTGACTAATGACTTACACCCCACTTTTGTACTAGTGTTTTTATTTAATAATGCCAAATTTACTCATTTGAATGCAATTAAACACAAATGTATAAGTGTTTCCTTGTACAAAAAAAAAATTTCAAAACATTGAAATGATGTCTAAATATATATATATGTCTTTAACAAGATGAAATACCATTAACACCTTAAGCCTATAACATGTAGTTGAAATAATAGTTGACAATTTTAATTTCAATTTAAAAAATCATTCCCAACACTTGCCACTTAATAAGTTAGCAAATTATATTATATATATTTTTTCATTTCAAAATTTAGAACAATTATTGCTTTTGTCAATAAATAATTTATATTTTTGTCAAAATATTTACACCCATATTAATGTTTTTTTCAGTCTTACATAAATTATAAATGATTTTGAAGATTTCACCATGTTTCATGCATAAATGAATTATGAAATCTTATTTCGTACCTTGGTTCATCACATGTGATAATTAAATTCAACTAGATTTGTCAATAACAACTAAAAGACATAAAACCACATTACTTACCTTAATATTCAATTTTACAAAAAGATACAACAATTTTAAATTATTTTTTGTTGTCAAAGTTCATGTGTATAATTTGCAAATATACTAAAAACACAAAATGTTTTAATACCATCTATTGTTTTTCTAGGTGGCAAAAAAAGCCAAATAACACCAAAATTGGACCCCTTCTATCTAAGTCAAGGAAATTTTATAAAAAATTCAAAATACTTCACCTAAATTCAAATGTCATAATTGAGGAAGGAGCCAAAAAACATTGTGCCCATCTTCATTTGTCACCTCAAAAATTTGTTCATATGTGAAATACTTTAGCCACATGCCTTCATTTCTAGAGGTAAATAAAAGAAAAATTGCCAACAATTTTTTTTAATTTTACAAAGGAGGGTGTTCACTATTTAATGTTCACAAATCATTGTTAATATTTATTTCATCATGAGCATTGATGGAGCCATTGTTGGGGCTACAATAACTCAAGAAAATGAATTCAACACCACCTCTCCACTCCCAAGTCTTATGTCTTGATTAGTGGTTTTTTTTTCAAATTTTTGAGGTAGGTTGATTGGCTACAAATTCTCAATGCTTGTATGCCCATGTGGCTATTTTTTGGGGGGTAGGTGGATCCAATTGGCTATAGAAAAAATAAATTTCTTTAGATGTGGCTATTATAATTTGTGTGTGTTCATAACTTGCTAGTGACAAATTGCAAAGTGTTGTATGTTCAAGTGGCTAAATATTATTTCTATATTTAAGTTTTATTGGTTATTGGATTTTTAGCAACATTGTAGCATTGTGATGACAAATGCTTCAATATAGCGGGTTTTATTGGCTATTGAATGTGAAGAGTTGTCAATCTATACTTTTTTTGTCAAAGGCCCTTCATATGTTTCTCAAAAGACAATAGACAATGGCTCAATTTGACACCCCATCAAACATGAATGGAACACCCTTTCCTTCCTCCCAAGTCTTTATCTTCAATATTAACATCTCCACCATAGCTATGTTCAATCATGACCATACCATGCAACCCAAATCAATGCAATATTTGTGCAATCTTCTTTGTTCAATTGACATGTAGCAAAATCAATATTGAAATAGTAAGTTGAAGTAACAAACTGAACATCTCAACTAAAACACCCACAAAGTTAATACTACAAATCCAAGAATCCAAGGGGCATTCCCCCCTTTCAATGAAGCATACCATGAAGTTTATTAATGGTTGCTTAGGCTCATTATGCACATTTTAAATTTAAATGAACACCTTTACTGGCAAATCTATTTTCATCCTGCATACAAAGTGAAAGGCTAATTTAGCACCATTGAGCTTCCAACTTCATCCTAGGACTTCCTCTATTTCCCATACACAATTTTTCTTCATTTACAAGATCCCAAAGTCATGAAGCAAATGGTTTACATTTGCCTTTTAAACAACCAAACCTTGTTATAGTCTTCAAGCCATCCCTCCTCTTCACATGCTAACATCCACTTTTCCATCTTCTCAAGAATTTCCTTCCTTGTGGATGCTTTGTGTTTGGCTTGCACTACATGTTCCTCCATACAACTTAGAAATTTTACAGGGTCTACAATGCTTGCAACTAAATAATTTTATGAACACTTAATGAAAATGCAATTCAAAGTCAAGAAAATTATCATTGAAACGATACATGGTGATGCAAATCTCCTATTAACCTGAATCCATCATGGCAATGAACTTCTTTTCCATTGTACTAGCATCTAGCTCAATGTGTGCACATATGCAAATCTCTTCTAGTTCCATTCTCCTTTTCACCACAAGCTCTTTCATTCAGCTTGCTTTAAGAATGTCAAGTCTCTCAACCTTTAATTCAACCTGAAATTCATCAAGCACATAAGGCATGAGTAAATGATACTATTTTTAGTTTACAAGGTGCTGCTAATCAAAATAAGCCTTAACAATCAAAACAAAGTAGGAATCATGCATTAGTACCTATGCAATGGTGTCCATTGAAAGGATACCAAGTTTAAAAACCTTGTCTTCAATTGATGCAATATGGCAAGTGACATGTTAAAATAACTATTGTTCTTCAACTAAAGTGGCCATCAAATTCGAAAACCCTAACTAAGATGTGCCAAAGTCTTGCAATTGTGAGTGCAAGTGAGTTAATTAGTCATCACATATCTTGAAAGGAATTGTGCCAATAACCCAATACTAATTTTCTCTCCAAGCTTAATTCAGTAAAGACAGGAAACACTTTACCTTTATAAGGCAAACCCCTTTTCTTCTCACATAGAATGGATGGTTTAGGGTAGATGGTCAAGTGTGGTATTGCTAATGCTTTTGGTGTGCCTTGGTGTAAAGTCCACTAAATTGGGATGAAAATCAACAAGAATCTAGAAGAGATCCATTCCAAGAACTGTACAAAGTTCATGCACCACATTCACATACTCTAAGACCTTATGCATGCATTCATTCTACAAGGAATCCATCCCAACATGACAAAGGATTATTCACCACAAGAATCCCTACACTTTGTTCATTTGCAAGTTGCTCTCATGTGGCATTGCATTAACCCTATATCATAATTGGTGTTCATTCTAGTCACAAATGACTGAGTAAAAAAAACATTCTTTAAGACATAGAATTTTTATGCATACACCTAGATAACAAGGTCCAAATGTGTAGTAAGGCAATTTTGGAACTTTGTTTTTATGAAGGCCAGGTTGGAAAAAGTGCACTCGTCTTCCATGCTACCCAACACCATCACCATACCTAACTTGGTTAGCTTAAACCATTCAAAAAGATGGTGGTTTAAAATGACATTAGACCCAAGCCTTTCCCATAAATGTGTAGCTATATTATAGTCATGGGGAGGTAGCATGGCAAATTGGGCATGGTTTTGCATTGTCATTTGAAAAAACATTACTATTCATCAAGAATGATTAGGTTTAGCAATGGCCCACCAACCATAGAAGTCCCCCATGCCTTGGGGTGACCAAAATGAGCTTGGATAATAACTAGGTGATTTAAGAATGTTGTTTCAACCTTAGGAACAAACCAATATTGGGAGCATATCAACCCAATGGAATTTAACAACTCTTGTTTTAGAAACTTCCTTTCCAATTTAAAGTTGAAATTTGTAATAACTTCAGAACATTGTCGTTTCACTAATTCCACATAGTCAGCCCAAACTTGTTTGGCTATGAGGCCCATTGCCTCATCAGTAATTAGATCATGGGTACAACATGTAAAGTTTGCCTCCCAAAGAAAATGTGGCATATTCAATGCATGTGGCAAACTCTTTCCACCATGTCAAGCACAATTGTTCATGGATGTGCTCACAAGGATCTTAAAAACAATTGAAATGTTGTGAAGAAAAAAAAAATTAGCTTCATAGTACATTGTGAAAAGATTTGATTCACAAAGCTTTAAAGCAAAGATAAAGTCACAAATGAAGGTTTGTTGGCTTTGGGAAAATTTTGACAAACCTTGTGTGAACCATACATGTGTGGTAGTCTCAATTTTTAAGAATTACATCAAAGATATTGGGGTGTGGTAAGGCTATTAAAGGTTTTTAACAACTTCATGTTAGAATAAGGAATGATAAGTGCACATGGTTACATGGGGGGTTAATTTTTTTTAAATTCAATATTGGATGAATGAGGTGTAAAGTTAATTATTTTCTTTAACAAAAGTTGGTAATCATAGTTTTAGAACTTCAGTTGCGTGATTAGGGTGAAAAATCTCCAAAGGTTGGGGTTAAAAATAAACACCAAAATTTATAATGTTCCACAAAACATTGGTCTTGTTCTAATATTTAATGGGTAGTCGTGTAAGTGAGGATGTTTGAGATTCATGAAGCAATTGAAGGGGTGCCAACGAAAGGTCCAATGGAGATAGAATAATTTTCAAACATTGTAAACATAAGATTAATTTGAAACAACATAATGATTAAAATAAATAGTGTGATAGGGGGACAATGGCAACATGGATTTCATGATGAATGAAATTCTTATTTAGGTTATGGATAAGCATAATGAGGAGTTGCAATTACATGTTGAGTCCTAGGTTATGCCATAGTGATAATTCATAACTACAGGAAATGTAAAATGTGTCGAATGGTGCGAATTAAATAATTTGCCTTGCTATTAGGAGGCAATTGATGAATCAAATCACATAACCAACGATAATGTCCAACGTAAAAAATTGAAGGTCATGCGAAGATGGAGGTGTCTTTAGTTTCGTAAAAACCTTCGTAGACAGTTTTAGGTTCATCACTAGAAATGAAGTTGACTTGTAATAAAATCACCAAGGTATGAAAATTCGGAGAAATGAAATAATACCAAGCTCAAAGGGGTTTAGTTTCAAGACAAGGGTGCACCTTTTGTGGTTCGATATCTTCATCACAAGGATGTTGCGTCAATGTTAAATTTAGGGATGACTTTCAAGGTGGTTTTTCATTCATTTGTGCAATTTGAGACCCATAAAATGTGGTCATGCACGATGCCATGAATTCAAAGAAAGGAAAAAAATCTTCGATCAAAATCAATTTGGTGATGAATGTGTGGAAGACTTTGGTACATCGAGATGTGTGTTTGCAATTTATAGGTCAAGGAAAATGAATGAAAGGTGTAAAATAACAGTTGAAAACGATTGTAAAGTAAAACCTTAAAATCAATGAAAAATAAGGTTTAAGTAAAATTTGTTAGGGGGGGGGGGAAGTGAAAAGAGGTGAAAAAGATGTTTTTCCTTCTCCTTCCAAAGGCTACCAAGCTTGGAACCTTCCAAGGGCTACCAAGTTAGGATCTTCCATCATTTCCTTCCTTCTCCTTATCTTTAAAAGCACAAATTTGGATCATTTGGGCTATATTTTCGGACATAACTTTCAATTTGAATATTTGGATATTTATTCCTACAATTTTCCTTGGGAAAAGAAGAGTGATTAATCTTAATAAATGGTGAAGAAAGGGAGAATAAATTAGATAATAATAGCACCTTTGAAAAAATGGAAGTGAGTAGGAGTAGTTTTGGGAGCTTGAAATCTTAGAGAAATTTCATAAGACCTTTCGAATTCTGTGGCACAAACTTTTACTAATTTAGGTGCAAAGTTTGAAATTTGGTAGGTAGTGCATCTTGTACCTAGCTTTCCAATGAACTAATGCAAGTTAAATTTGGATTACATATGTGATGAAAATAAATTTTTTAGTGACTAGAGGTCTATTGTCAAATTGAACATATTATCAAATCCTTAAAAGTTGGTTTAGGTGGGTGATAGTTTAACATAAGATTTTAGGATTTGGATAAGTTGAATTTAGAAGAAATATTTATTAATTTCAAATCATAAATGATGCATAGGAGGCAAATTGTTGGTTTTCAACTACAAATGCAATTTAATATATAGAGACACACTTTGCATCTTTTCTTCACCAATAGCATATGTACCTCCAAATATAATCACCTCGTAGAACCAAAAGTAAAGGGACATGAAGTCGCCTCACACCCTGCACCAACTCTAACAAAGGAATGATGCAAGAAAGACCCAACAATGTTTCAAGTCACATAGGAGTTCATAATTGGTTTTGGTAGAGTCAATAATTACACTGTCTTCAACCATTTTTATAACCAAAGCTTTGTATTCATTAAGGACTTTCTTGGAAGGTGATAACATTAAGATCCATCATGTTTTAATGTCTTTGAAAATTTTATTTCCTTTGCATTCAAGGAATTCAACCAATTTACTTGCTTCAAGATGGTGTTTAGGACTATGGGCAAAGTAATTGTGCATAGATGAACAAATTTTCAATTTTTCCCACCAAACTCAAATTGCTCAAAGTTTGGATAGCTAGGTTTGTGTGGTGTGCCATATAATGCACACCATTCATAAATAGAACATCCAGTTCTACATCAGTTTGTGGTGACACCGTTTTTGAAGCCCTAAAAAATTATCAATCCATTTACTCCGAAGCAAACCAATTTGTTTGCCACATTTGTTTCAATCATGCCTCCAAATTCAACAAGATTCCACACAATAAATTTAGTCAAATTAGTAGAAGTTGCACCATCTAAAACCCTTTGTAGGTTAATCAAAATTAAGACCTACTTCCACCCATCAATCACATATATATGAATTAAAAGTTAACTCTGGTTGCTAATAATGGTGACTTTGTCATAACTCACTTAAATGAATAGTCTTATCTAGATAGCAACCTTTATGGCTCATAACATTAGGCTATGCATTGCTTTAGGCATTGTTTAGCTTGTGGTATCTGATCAATGTTTCCGAGGACAATGTTCCATTTTTAGGAACTAGAAAAGCCTCTTGAAATCTCAAAATCTACCATCAGGTGCCTTTATTGCAGCAATTGGGAGATTGCAACAAATTGTAGGTATTTTTTTTTCTTTTCTACTTTGTCACCATTTGCAATTTACACAACAATTGTATCACATCCTCTGGAGGCATGTAGTTTTTCATTTTTCACATGAGCATTAGAAAGACAAATAAAAGATTGCCTTAGAATAACTCATGGTTTAGCCTTGCTACATTTCTTTAGTCCAAAATGTTTAATGAGGAAATCTAGTTTTAGAATTAGAAAATTTTCCCTCCCTTCAATGTTAAAGCAAATTTTGCATCTAACCATTCTCCTTTTCCTATTTGGTCCACATATTGGTTCAAACCAAGGGAACCTAGTTGCCCATTGATCTTGAAAAACTCTCTTTATTTCTTATTCAAATATCTTTGGCCTCTTCTTCTTTGGTTCACTACATTCAGGGTTTAACATATGATCTATAAATTGAGATGTGGGTGTAAATTCAAAAACTAAAAAACTTTTACCCTTCATTACAACATGAGATGTAGGTGACAATGAAGAGGGAGCTAAACTAGTAGAAATGTTAGGTGATTCACTAGGTGTGTGGTTTGTAGTAGAATTAGGTACTACAGAGGTTGAAAAGAAGAGAGGAAACTTGAAGTTTTGTGGAGGCTTCAAAGGTGCCATTTCCATAATAATGATTGCAAATTTGATAAGGAAAAAGAATTAGTGACCTTGTGTTAAGCGGATAAAATGAGTACATGATTTTGGATGAACAAAGCATTTAGGATAAAAACTGATTAAGGAACTTTGTTAGTTTGAATTTTGAATTCTTGTTGGTTTTGATCATGGTGATGTGACTTGGGATAGTTCGAAAAGGGAGAGTTCTAGAAAACAAAGGGGGAATTTTTAGACACAAAGTTTTGATAAAAGAGTGAGAGGAGTTGTAGGTACTTGTGGTAAAAAAACCATTGATTTTGGTTTGATATTCCACAAATTTGAATTGTTGTTTTGGTATTTTTTTCAACAAAACATGGGATTTTGTTGTAATTTTGATTCATGTTTTCAATAATATAAAGAAGCACAAACTTTTGTAGTGAATTTTATGTTTATATTATTGTGTGAATTCTATGTAGTATTAGAGTATGATGAAATGAATTGTAATCTTATTTCTAGAGTTTTTTATAGTGTATTTTTAAATGCAAATTATGGTTGTATGAAATAACCATGAGTTTGGTGTTTTAATGAATGGTAATGTGTTAAGGGTGTTGAGAAACAAAGTAGAAATTGAGAATATGTGCATGTGATGTGCAAATTTGTTGTTATAGTAGTGTGGAATAATTTTGTGGGAATTAAATTTCATTTTTACCATTTGGCAACCATCTTGTGGGGAAGTTTTTTTTTTTGTTTTTTTTTTGTTTTTTTTTTTTCAATAATGGGAAGGTTTTATACAAATTTTGTTGTATACTATAGATGAAAATGTTCAGATGA
>Ga0116229_10001599_pt1 | contig 35742 bp, 38 predicted proteins | sample S1TSphgellanicum_3_FD_87313 | JGI IMG/M metagenome (GOLD analysis project Ga0116229, IMG submission 87313) | Host-associated microbial communities from peat moss isolated from Minnesota, USA - S1T2_Fc - Sphagnum magellanicum MG | ecosystem: Host-associated > Plants > Peat moss > Unclassified...
GAAGATCAATGAGTTGTATCCATCAACCAAGTTGGTTTTTCAACACACTTGATTATGTTTTGTTTGTCACAAATATTGTCTTTTTTTTTTCATAGCTTTTCTCATTAGAAGAAGTCTTGTCTATTACAACCCTATGCTTGCAATTAGTGCTCAACTGGTGTCCAAATCAACTCATTTTGCAACTACACTTGTAGTAGTCCTACATGCCAATAGAATTGCAAACGTTCACAAGTCTGACTCGATAACTTATGGGTCATAATGTAATCACACATTTTTAAATTGATGATCTTCATATGTGATTACATTATGAAAAATCTAAATTTTAGTTGTACATGTAATTACAATTTGTGACTGCCATAAGTTTCAATAAAAAGGTGGATGAAAAATGGACATATGCCATCCACTATTAGTAACATCCATTAATGGTTGGCAACTAATTATTTTTGCAATTTTATTTGTAACTATACATATATGACTAAATGATATGTGGCATTTAAATTCATTTAATAGTTAGTAGATATTAATTAACTCCCTAGGTAACTAAGTGGCTAGGTAAGTAATCTAGGTAGTTATTACATTTCTCTTGTTTATATATACAAGAGATCTACATTTGAAATGTAATCAAAATAATGATCAATAAAATATAACCAATGAAATGTAATGAGTATCAATTTCTTGTTTTTGTTCTAGGTTATGTAACAACTATTTACTGTAGATTTAATAGTTTAATAATTATACATTACATATTTATCATAACCTACAACTAATTTATAGATCATCTTAGTAACCTATAGAATTCCTCATTCTTGGAATTTTGTTGTGTTTGATTTTTGTTTTAAAGATTTTTGTTCTTGTCAAATACTTGCCATGTTTTTTTTTTAATCTTTGTATATGGTATAGATGCTCAACTAAATTTATATGATTAATAAAGTAGGCTACCTTAAAGTTATTTTCTTACTATTAGCTAGTAATTGTTTCCTAGTAGGTGTTATAGTGCATTTCTTTTGTTAAATTTAAGAGTTCCAAATTTATTTTCTTTGGTTTACATGAACTTCAGAATTGTGAGGCAAATTAGACAAAAAGTTTATTAAAAGCCAATCTTGATTTACATCTATTAATTATTTTGATGCATGTGTTTTTTTGTTTCCACCTTTCCTTTGATGTTGATGCCTTGTTCTTATTGAGATGTGGGATTAATGGGTGAATATTCACACATATTTGTTAAATTTGATGAGGTGGGTGTTTTTCTTTGATTTTCTTATTGGTACATATTTAGTTTTGTTTATCAAGCACCAAATTGGAAAGCATTATCTTTTCAATTTGGAAATGTGCCCTACTCTTTAAAATATATGTTGTAAGATGGAATATGATGTGTGGCTACAAAATACACCTTGTGACCCATGCATGGTACATTGTGCATTGTGTGAAGAGCACTGTGAAATGCAAGGCCCCACTTTGTTAACAACTTGGTGAAACCAAATTATCATTTTGACAAAATTATTCAATATTCAATAATTCTTAGACTCTAGGTCTAAATTTTATGAAACCACCACCTCAATGCATGCCTATTCATTGAAAGCTTTTCAACAATATAAAAATGTGGTGGGAAGGGTTATTGTTTCGGAAGTTTCAATGTGACAAATAAAACAAATAAAATAATTACCTTCCTTAATAAATGTCTGGGTTTAGGACCTTTCAAGAAGTACCTTTTGTTGAATACCTTTCCATCCATCAAGGACACCTCAAAAATTGCCACTTTTAATATGTACCATTACATGTTATTGGTAATTAAATGGAAGGTTGTTAGGAGGGATGTCTCAAGTAACGTCCTTTTGAGTATCCTTAGTGGCAATAAAAAAATAATAATACATTTTTACCAAATTATATTTTCTTAGTTTGCATTTATGTCTTCATGTTGTCCCTTGATTTTTTTGGGGGGTTGCTTAGTGTTTTATTAACATTAGCCAATGGTTTTTTCTTGTGGATTGACGTCCCTTGTCCTTTTTCTTAGCATTGCTTGACATATTTCCAACATTTCTTCAACGTCCCCATCATCTCCCAGAATTTTCCTAACATCCTTTGGAGTTTTTCTAGTTATGTCCAACATCTCCCAAAAAATTCCCAACACCATTTGACATCACTTAACATTTCCCCAACATTGTTTAACATCCCCCTAAAATGTCCTCAATGTTTTCCTAACCTCCTTCATCATCACCCAAGTTTTTTTCCCCAAAATCCCCAAACATTTTCTTGTGATTGCTTGATGTTGTTTGACATCTCCTTGGTGTCACTCAATGCCCTTAACATCCCTCCATCGTCAACTAAAAACATTTCTTAACATCCTTTGACATCATCCCGCCATCCTTGTCATTGTTCACTAAACTTTCCTCATCCTTCAAATCTATCTTCACATTTCCCAAGCCTAGATGGAATGTCTATGGACCAAAATAAAGCTTACTAAACCTAAGAGTTATCAAGGACACCCAATTTGGGACATCTTCACACAAAAAAAAATGTTAACAACCTTGGTTGAATGATTGTTTTTAATTTGATGCAACCTTGTAAAACTTTATTGATAGACACACCATAGATCGGGAAAATGTAAAAAGGGATAAAATAAAATTTTAAATTTTTTAAAAAAATTTAAAAAAAGAGAGAAAAAGTTATAGGATGTCAAGTTAGCTCAAACTAGATGTCAACACTTATCCATGTCAAAAAAATCGATTGCTTGTAGTAGGTTGGATGTATTTTTCCATATCAAAAACCGTTTGTAAGTTGGTCATGGAGATGGGAGATGTGTCATAAAGGAGTGGAAGTCAATAAGTAGATAGGCTTACAACTACCGTTCGACTTAAGATGGAGGATGCTTGTAGTTTTTATAATGTGATTGAAATTTTTTGCTAAAGAAAAGTAACTAAAACGAAAAGAGGAAGGCCTTCTTGTCCTTTCAAATTCCAAATGGCATTGGCACAATTGTGTAAAAACACATCCGCCTACTAATGTAGACATTCAAATACCTCCACTTCTAAAGGGAGGAATTGATTAGCGGGGTGTTGGTCATAATAGCTTCATTCTTTGGCTTGAGTTGCATTGGAAGCAATTAATCCTTAGGTGGTGCAAGATCAGGGAAATACAGCCACTTGTGTTGGGTTGGTAATGACAACATTGATTAAGGTGCAAATGCCATCTTTGGTGAGCACAATGTTGATTCGTCAACGAGAGGAGTTGAATGTGTTTGAAAGAAGTGCATGTAGTTATTTTCACCCCACATGGAAACCAACATTATGCGCAATGCTTGCAAAGGTGTTGCAAATTACATCATGGGTTCCTATGCGCTTGTTGCCATGAGCACAACGTAAAAGGTGGATACCCATAGGGTTGATGGGATGTGTGCACACACATCGAAGGATACCTACAATTGAGGGATGGGGCAATCCAAATCTTAAGTTGTCAAATCCAAAATTCAAACAAAATAATTAAGTCAAATTAATTTCATTCTCCCCCTCGCCCCCCACCATTTTCTTTGTTATTTTTTTTTTTTGTAATAAATGTTGGCAAGTTTAACATCATATTTTAGCATGTTATCAAATAAAATATAAATGATTGATATGTTATAAAGTAAACCATGATTATATCCAAAAGTTGATTCACATTAGTAACATTCAAATAGTCTCTCAATTAAACATGTTTTACATTGTTTAAAAACCATCATTTACACCAATCACCTTTTGTAGATCATTATTCCATGTGCATATTTACATTGTGCAAGCCCAAACTTAATTTCACACTATTTTAAAGTTGTATTTCATCCAAATTATTGCATGTGCATTCTATTTTAGTGATGCAATTGAAGATGCTTTTACATAAATACATATAATGTGTGTCTTTTTTCATCTCTTTAATGTTTCCCCCTCTCTAACTCTTCATTTCCATTGTATGGATCAACCTTTTTTGCATGAAATTTTGCTTGAATGCTAAAAATGAAATTTGGCCACATATTTGTTTTTTCTCAAAGAAAAGGCCAATACTTTTTTTGTAATTGACACATTTTGACTTGGATTTTCGTTTGTAGCTAATGTTTATTTCAATTTTTTCATTTTTTCGATAGGTTCTACAAATCTATAACCATTTAATGCTTAATTTTTCTTGGGATGCTCACAATTGGTGTAACATCAAACAATTGAAAAACAAATATGTGTGGATTGATTGCATGCATGGCCACCTTTTCCATAGATTTTTTTTCATGAAAATTTAGTAAATATTTATTTCAAAAAAATGCTAAATTATATTATTATGCAAAAGTGAATTAAAAAATTCTCATAAATATGTTATTGATTTTGTTTTTGAAAACTTCAAGGAATTGATTAAGGAACAGAAGCAAACATTACAATACATTTAAAGTGTTTTTAGGCATTTCATGTTCATTAGATTCATTCAAACTTTTTGAAATGACCTTGTAATATATTAAATATATTGTTATAGAAGTTCATCCAAAATTTGAACATCAACTTATTTTATGACTAAAGACAATGAAAAAATCACGTAGTTGTTATGTGAAGAGTGACTATTTATAAGAATAATGCAACCTAACATACTTCACACCATTAGAATGGCTACTTTGCCAATTTTATGTGAATCAATTTCATTTTTTTTGAGTTTTGAAGTTATAAATTCCATGCACATACTTAAAACCTTTCACATTTTCTACATATCCTTTTTCATTATTTTTTTGCATTTCTTATCCAAGAGCGAGGTTACATGTAATATCTATTACAATCCAAAACCTAAATATAAAACAATGCATTTTGTTATTGTGTCCATCAACAAATCTATGCTCCAAGTAATTCAAGTTTCAACTTCAAAAAATCTTGAATTGATTTTTCATGCTCTAGCTATTCTTGTAGCATTTTCTAATATAACATTTTATAGACACATTTTGATACATCTTGTTTGTCACTATGATTTTCATAAATGTAATGTTGTGGGTGTCTATTATTATTATTATTATTTTTGGTTTTGTTAAATACCTTGCTAACTAATTATGCACACTACATGAGGCACATGACCACATGATTACATTTGGGATATAGTTACAAACTATCCTAGTCATGGATGCTAGATTTTGACGTATTGATGATAAACTTGTGTAGGACAATGAGTATGGCAATAAAGATCAAGGATCAAAGATGTAGAATATGCATGGGTTTAGGGTTTACTGTTATCAATTGTTACAATGAGGAGCAAAAAGGATTTCAAAAGTGTACATAAATTAAAATGAAATTTCATTGATTGTTATATTATAATGTTATACTACATATTTCAAAATAAGATTTTTAGCAATAGCAAACCAATTTTATTTATGATTATAACAACATCATCATTTGTAGGGGGTAATGTAACGAAACCTTGGTTCATTTTTGAATTTTCATTATTCATTGTGCACATTTGAACACTACTACTTACATTTAAAAATTGATGGCCCATATATGCAAACCCAAAAGTTGTACTCTAAGTGTCTTTGATCATTGAACCTCCATGCATATTCTTATATATTACATGTTGCAAGCTTGAACAATCAAATGTTTCATGATACAATATGATGATTGGTCAAAAGCATATGTTCATGATATGGACTAAATTGAGAATTTTTTTGATAAACATGGATACAAGATTTGATGAAATCTCAACACTTAGACAAGATCCTACTTAAAACAATTTCCAGATCCTTTCAAAATGCCCAATAGATTGCAATGGAGGACCCATTATGAACACAAACAAATCCTTGAACATCCAAGTGATTGGAATCTCAAAACTTTTTTGATCAATTTCTATTTAAAGAATTTGAAGATGATGAGAAATGTACACAACTAATGATTAGTCATCTAAGTGTTAAGAATGATTATCAAATCAACATAACACAATATTTGCAAAAACCAACCTTGTGTCCAAAATCCACCATAATCAATCAACCTCCAAGATTGGATGCACAACTATTTAATTGTAGCATTACTTAAGCATGAAGGCAATACAACACCAAATGACTTTGTAATTGAAGTCACTTAGACATATGTGTGACCGAACAATAGGTCACCTCACTGGTGTGAACATAACATATTTTTTAGGGTTGCTTTCTGTTTTATTAGCCGTCATTTTTGCAGCCGGAATTTCTCCATTACTGCTGCAGATAAATGCATGGGGAGGCTTTTCTTTTGGTAGGGGTGTTATGGAGTGCAGGAAGGAGGCGGCGCGAATGATGGTGAGGCATGGAGCTATATTGATGAGGGGAGGTGGAAGGAAGGCGGCAACATGACGGAAGGAGATGGTGAGCCGATGGTGTGGGGGTCCAGACGGACGGATTGGGAATGTAGTTAGGAGACAGGAGGAGAGTTGTTGGAAGAGCAATTTTTAGAGTGGTAGAAAGTTATTTTTTGAGTAGTAGAACTTGGCTGGTTGTGGTAATCTTTCCGCTGCGCTAGCAACTTGGCCAAGTAGCTTTGTGAAGGACTCATGAAAGGGCAGCGCTAAGGTATGATGAGGACTTGAGGGATCCGAGCCATAGAATTGGGGTGCATGTCGAGGAGAGGGAGTATCCGGGATAAGGGTTTTGGGTTGTAGTGCCTTGCATCTGTGATGTTGGTTTTGGTCTGAGTGAGTAGCAGAGAGCAAGGGGGGATCCCAAATGTGGAAAGAATGAGAGCATCGGGTGAGGATGTAGAAAGGTTTTGAAACCAGCAGAACGGCTGATCATTTTGCATGAGAGTGAGTTTCTTCGAGTAACTTTGGCAAGTGTGGTATAAACTGTCCAGAGTTAGGTGTTTTCAGAGAGCAATTCGGACTCGAGGGTAATTGGGTCATAGGTCTTTGGTCCAACAAAGTGAAGAAAAGCATGCATTGTAGCATTCTGTGGGGGATCGGGTTAGAGGCTCAAAGGATCGAGTGAACACTGAGAGCTCTGTCCTCAAAGGCCATACTTGTATTGATGTTTGATTTTTGATGTATATTCTGGAGCCAGAAGTATTGTGCTTTCTGGAGATTTTTATGAATGGCAAGGTGCAAGTTTTGAATTCGGCTTTTCTATTCTGCTAATTTGTGAGTGCATGAGTTGTTCCTGTCCAAAGATTAGTGAATGCATATGGAAATATTCTGAGATGAGTTTGGAGAGAAAAGGGTCAGAGAGAGTGGTTTGTCTCAGAAGATCAAAAGGGAGAACACTCTGATTAGGCCCGCACTAGTGGTTAGATTCTTTGTTTGGTTTCATCACCCTCTCTTTTGGTATCAGAGCTGGTTTAGATCTGGTAGCTTCAGTAGAACCTGTGAATGTCTAGATATCATGATAATTGAGGTATCATGTCTTCATCTAGTGCAGATGAGGTTGGAGTATAAGAGTTGACACAACACATTCATGAGCAGTGAATTGTCCTTAGGTTTGATTATCCAAGGGGGCAGGATGGTCCACAACAAGGAGCGGTAATCCTGCGTTTCTTGGGTTTTGGGGTAATAAGACTTGTAGGTGTAGACCCAGATGAAGCCCGAGTTGGAGATATCGTAGTAGAAGTAACTCATAGTGGTTTTTATACTCGAGTTGAAGTTTGGTTGAAGGTTAGAGATGGAGCAAGGGGATGGGCATCAACCGCAGAGTTGCAGACGCAATATTACTACACCTCGCATTTGGCGTAGAGTAACATCGTCACTGGCTGAGAGGCCGCGTAGTGTACCTAGGGTAGGAAACGTTTGGATTCCCAAGCTTATTATGTCGCCTAACCATTTCGTCAGATTGTACATTCCTGGTGTGGAAGATTTGTTTCAAGTTGGAGATCGTCTACTCAGGGTGGAACATAGTGGATCGAGCTCTCGCCTCATAAGCTAGAGGATATGGCGCAATCAAGAGGCAGGGTGGCAATTCCAGCAAGAATCCACATATGAGTAAAATTTTTCTACTTTTCCATCTGACTTTATACCTTTGAGAGCAGTAGTAGAAGGTGATCAGTCCGAATTTTCAAATTGAATCACGACTGTTCTTTTCTTTTTTTCTTGAAAGCTTTAGGTTGGAACATGATATCTGCAAAATGACTAGTCCCCAGGGAATGGATGAACTGTTATGGGGGCGAGACCATGAGGACGTCAATGACTGGGCAGAGAGGCTCACCATGGCAGTTGAAGTGCGAGATCTAAATGCAGATAAGCTCTTCAAGATTGCGAAGCTGAATCTGCGAGGCAGAGCCAAGGAATGGTTCAAGAGGTTGCAACCAACACCAACGGATTGGGCTGAGTTGAGGACTCTGATAGTGCAGAATTATGGAGATGTTGATGCTGATGACATTAAAATGAAGCTCGATGCCATCAAGCAAGAACCCAAGGAGAGAGTTAAAAAATACTACGAACGTCTCGACAAACTGTTTCAGAAGGGCCGGATACAAGACACCGAGCAGAAGAGGAGATTTTTGGCCAGATTGAGGCCAAAGATTCGAAAATTGTGTGTGGTGAGAACATTTACAGACATTGAAAAGTTGGTTGGTGCTGCAACAGAACTTGAGATAATTCTGGGCAAGCTTGGGGAGACTCCTTATGAACCTTTAAAGGAGGAGCAAGAAGAGGAGACCTCGGAGACTATGATGGAGAAACAAGTCACTGCGCTAAATAACCCCCTAATCAACTTCTTCAAGGGGACTATGCATAATCCAAAAACATCACCTTCTTCCACTGCGTTTGGAGGATGCCAAATTTGCAAAGGGGGGGACCATTTGGCCACCACCTGTCCGAGGTTGAATGAAGCACGGCCAAAATGTGCCAAGTGTGGTATGCCTCATAGGATAGAGAATTGTGGAATAAAATGTACCTTTTGTTCAGGGTTGGGACATTTCGAGGATAGATGTTGGAAGAAGCCCAAAGATGGGAAATCACCATTTGGAACAACAAACTTCTTGGAGGTGTTGCTGAATGACAAAGCAGCAACCCTGCAACAGCTTAATAAGCTATGTGGGGATGAAAACCTGTTCTCTTACACCCGAGTGCCTAGAAGGAGGGTGTCGGTTGATGTAACACAAGGAGGGGCTGTGTCGACCCCTGAAGTTGTGGGAGATGGAGTAAGTGCAAGTCGGGATACTTCAGTCAGATCCAAGATTCTTGCACACTTCATAAAGGGAAAGGTATCTCTCTCACCTATGGAGACCATTCTGATGATTCTAGGGGAACTGGAACACCTTGAAAATTTGGTGAAGCTAGCTAAGAGAAAAAAGGATTCAGAGGCGACTGAAAATCAAGTGTCAGTGGTCTTTGCGATTTTAGCACCGAGGAAGATCTGCATCAACAAGACCCATAGAAGCAAGACGTTGCATTTGCTTGTGGAGATCAACAACTATGTTGTTGAAGGTCTGGTGGATATTGGAGCTTCCATGTCTATTGTGGCTGTCGCTGTAGTTAGAGAATTGGGAATGATGCATCTCGTGACAGGGTTGGAGACGTACAAAACCACATCAGGAGTTGTTACACAGGTGCTAGGTCGAATTGATGAGGTACCTGTCAAGGTTGGAGGCGTACAGTGTGCCATGACCTTCATGGTTGTGGACACGGACAGTTACGATGTACTCCTGGGATTGGATTTCTTGATGAAGATTGGAGCAGTTGTGGATGTGGAACGAGGTTTAATACAAGTAAGACACGTCCCCCGAAGCAATGTGGAGGTACTGTCTTTGACGATGGTGAATTTGTTGCAGAGGATGAATTCCGAAGCTATGATGCACGAAGCTACAACCATCTGGAAGAACGGACACATCAAGGATGATTATGACTGGATACCAAATCAGGATCGTGTGATCATGACTAAAGAGGATGATGCGTCCACCTCGGATTCGGATACATGTACTGATGGGAGTGGGCATGGTGATTCGGACTCTAATCGATTGAAGCAAGTTGAGTGTGAGGATGAGTTTATAGATACTGAATTGGAGGATCTGGTGAAGTCAGAAGGGCCGCAAGAGATTCTGCAGCTGATACTACAGGAGTAGGTTGACGGGTTCATGGAAGAGGAAACCACAGATGTGGATGATTACGTAGACTAAATGAGATGGGTGTCTGATGTAGAATAATGTAGACAAGCCGTGTATGAATCCATGCATGATGTAGTTGTTCCACTGTTGCTGCAGAAACCCAGCCGAGTACACGCTTCCTCAATTCCAGCACTATTGCAAACTGTCCAGGTGAGAGACGATAACTCTGATGGCAGCCACATTCAGCAGTTGACATCTGCCAACCATTGTGAAATGGATACTAGATGGAGGGAGATTCTGTCGGCAAATCAGAATTGACACCAACTTGGAGGAAAAGAAACAAAAATAACTCTGGCGAGTTCTGGAACGATACCAAGACGTTTTTGCTTGGAATAAGGGTGAGCTAAGTTGCTACACTATTGGGGAACACTTTGTGGATACGCAAGGGTTCCCCCCTTGCAAAGCATCTCCTGGTTGATTATCCTACTAGGAAAAAACAGAGGTGAAAAGGCAAATTGATGTACTGGTCAAATTGGGCAAGATGAAGCCCAGTAGCTTTGAGTATGCATGTCGGGTAACTCTACTAGTGAAGAAGGACGAGATCAGGCGTTTTTGTGGCGATTATCGACCACTCAACGCACAGACACGTCGGGATTCATTTCCAATGCCACTTGTGAAAGATGTGATTAGTCAACTGGGGAACTCATCATGGTTCACTACCTTAGACTTGCAGTCTGGCTTCTGGCAAATTCGAATGATTCCAGAAAACATGAAGAAGACATCTTTGATCATTAAAACCGGGTTGTATGACTAGATAGTCATGCCATTCGGCCTCAAAAATGCAACGAGTACGTTTACCAGAACTATGTCGGAGGTCTTTAAGGACTTGGGTAGCAACTTCCTGAAGGTATTTGTTGATAACCTCAATGTGCACAGCGAAAGCTGGGAGGAGCATTTGCAACACCTAGGTATAGTGATGTACAAACTCAGGGAAGTAAACCTCAAATTGAACCCAAACAAGTGTTGCTTTGCTGCAAAGAGCATTACATTTCTGGGCCATGTCGTTAGTAAGGAGGGCACCAAACTGGATCCTGGCAAAATTGAGGTAGTTCTGCATTTTCCGCAACCTAAGATAGTCACCAATGTCAGGTCGTTCTTAGGTCTGACAGGGTATTACCGGAACTATGTCTGAGGCTATTCGCGACTACCAGCTTTTCTATTTGAGCTGACCAAAAAGGATGTTAATTTTGTGTGGGATATGGGCTGTTAACAGGCATTCCAGGAACTGAAGGCAGCTCTGGTTGATGCGCCTATACTCACACGACTTGATTTCAAGAGGACCTTTTGTCTGGATGTTGACTGGTTGCCCAGGGGTGTTGGAGCGATATTGTCACAGAAAGAAGGAAGATTTGAGAAGGTGGTGGCTTATGCTAGTAAGAGCTTGATAGAAGCCCAAAGAAAATTCCATCCCATGGAAGGGGAGTGCTACGCACTAATCTAGGGCATCATGCATTTCAGGTAGTACTTGCACATGAATCATTTCATTCTGTGCACAGATCACAAACCTTTGGAGTGGCTAGCCACTATATCCGATGCGCATGGCAGGAGAGGCAGGTGGGTAAACATGTTGTAGGACTTCAATTTCAAGATAATCCACTAACCAGGACTTAGACATACGAATGTCAATGCTTTGAGTAGGAATCCAATTGGACCAACCACGGATGACGATGACTTCAGTGAAGAGATCCAAGACATTGGAAATCCACTAATTGACACGTTGAGAGGAGAAGGGGAGGCTCTCTTTGTTCGCACTGGCAAAGAAACAGAATGGCTCGGTGTCAGGAGAAGCGACAGGGAATGTGTACAACATCAGGCGTGTTGTTTTGGCATCAACCACTGTAATTATGCTGGCAGCCAGCAGCTATATGTGGTTGACGTTGTATTAGAAGAAGACCAGCCCAAGGAGCTTGTTCCATGTGAGGCAGAAGTTGCAAAGGGGGGTGAGCTTGTGCAGGACGATGATGTGGGTGTGGTGTTGAAAAGAAGGAGGCCCCAGTACTATGACAAGCAACAGCAATTGGAGCTTGTGTTGGCAGCTCAACAACTATTTGAATCTGGTGAGCATGACTTGGTTCCTACAGGTTCCGATGAGGAAGATGAGTGGGGAGCAGACACAAGGCACCAAGACATATGGGAGGATGTACCCTACCTGGATTTATTGCAGGGAGGCATGCTACTAGACACTATTGATTATGTGGAAGCTAGGAGGGCAAGGAAGAGAGTGTTGAACTACCACTGGTAGGATCAATCACTTTATTTCAAAGGGTTATTTGTACCAAGGCCAGAAGACCGCATGGGTCTAGTGGTCTGAATGCATAAGGACCTAGGGCATTCTGGAGAAGAAAGAATGCTGGCAGAGATATGTAGGAGGTACTTTTGGCACAATCGGATTGAGGATGTGAAGACTGTTGTGAAGGTATGTCAACACTGTCAGATGGTGAGAAGGATGGGGAGTATACGCTCGAAAGACAAAGAGTTGAAGAGTATACCCATTTGTGATCTATTTCACAGAGTGGCTATGGACACTGCAGGACCGTTGCCTGAAACCAGGTCAGGAAACAAGTACATTCTAGTGGCCATCGACCACTATTCTAAATGGTGTGAGGCTAAGGCCGTTGTTGATCATGGTGCTAAGACTACGGCCATGTTTCTGGAAGATGATGTAATCTGCAGGTATGGAGTCCCCAAGTTTGTACTGACTAACAATGGTGGAGAATGGGCTGTAAAATTCGATGTTATGTGCAAAAACTACGGCATCCAACATCAGCACATTGCACCCCAGTGGCCTCAGTGTAATGGGATGGCAGAGCGTTTGATCAAGACCATCAAACACGACATTACCGTTCTTGCTGCAGCACTCGAAAGCGTAGATTATTGGGACGAGCATCTGGCTAAGATATTGTTTGGATACAGATGTGGGATCTAGTCTAGCATCAAGTTCTCACCCTTCATGATTTTGACTGGTCGCACACCCCGTCTCAGGGTAGACAATTACCTGCACGCTCTAACTGCTATAACTGATGACGATGTTGATGTTGAAGTTGCTGCAGCATAATTTCTACAGAAGGTGAAGCTTATAGCAAGCATCCACAAGAATGTCTTGCTCAATGTGGAACAAGCACATAAGAAACAGAAGAAGACCTATGATGGCAGAAAAGGTAAGCAGATTTTTGAAGGTTTGGTTGCAAGTGAAACAATGGTGAAAATGAAGAAACCGGGAAGGAAGAAAGCTCTGGCTGCAAGCTGGGAAGGTCTATACCAATTCATTGGGCATGCAGACGGGAAAAGGAACTATGATCTTGAAGAAGGCAGCAGGATTTGCATCATCCAGGATGCTAATGGACATCAGTGGGAGAGATCTCGTAGGGATCTTCAAATCTATCACGTTTAACCAGATTAAGTGAAGCTGAGGGACTCAACTTTTTTTAAGAACGGAGGGGTTACATATGTGACCGAACAATAGGTCATCTCACTAGTGTGAACACAACATGTTGTTGAGGGTTGCTTTCTATTTTATTAGCCGCCATTTTTGCAGCCGGAATCTCTCCATTACTATTGCAGATAAATGCATGGGGAGGTTGTTCTTTTTGTAGGGGTGTTATGGAGTGCAGGAAGAAGGCAGCGCAAATGATGGCGAGGCATGGAGTTGTATTGATGAGGGGAGGTGGAAGGAAGGCGGCAATCGGACGGAAGGAGGTGGTGAGCTGATGGTTGTGTGGGTCCAGAGAGAAAAATCGGGAATGCAGATGAGAGACGGGAGGAGTGCTGTAGAGAGCGGGTTTTAGAGCTGTTTTGAGCTGTAGAGAGCTGATTTTTGAGCAGAACTTGGCTAGTTGTTGTAATCTTTCCACTGCGCCAGCAACTAGGCCAAGTAGCTGTGTAAAGGACTCATGGAAGGGTAAGTGCCGAAGTGTGATGAGGACTTGAGGGATCCGAGCTATAGAATTGGGGTGCATTTTGAGGAGAGGAGGTATCCAGGATGAGGGGTTTGGGTTGTAGTGCTTTGCATCTGTGATGTTGGTTGTGGTCTGAGTGAGTAGTAGAGAGCAAAAGGGATCCCGAATGTGGAAAGAATGAGAGCATTGAATGAGGATGTAGAAAGGTTTTGAAACCTGCAAAGTTGCTTATCATTTTGCATGAGAGTGAGTCTCTTCGAATAACATTGGCAAGTGTGGTACAAATTGTCCAGAGTCAGGTGTTTTCAGAGAGCAATTCGGACGCGAGGGTAATCGGGTCATAGGTCTCTGGTCCAACATAGTGAAGAAAAGCATGCATTGTAGCATTCTGTAGGGGATTGGGTTAGAGGCTCAAAGGATCGAGTGAACATCGAGAGTTCTGACCTCAAAGGCCATACCTGTATTGATGTTTGATTTTTGATGTACACTTTGGAGCCATAAGGATTGTGCTCTCTGGAGATTTTCATGAATGGCAAGGTGCAAGTTTTGAATTCGACTTTTCTATTTTGCTGATCTGTGAGTGTATGAGTTGTTCCTGTCCAAAGATCAGTGAATGAATATAGAAATATTCTAAGATGAATTTGGAGGGAAAGGGGTCAGAGAGAGTGGTCTGTCTTAGAAGATCAAAAGGGAGTCCACTCTGATTAGGCCCGTATTAGTAGATCAGATTCTTTGTTTGGTCTCGTCACCCTCTCTTTTTTGGTTACAATATATCTTCTTAAATTTGCTTTACTATGGAACCTCACTGGTCCTTATAAGCAAGAATGTTCCTCATGTGCATGAAGCAACTCATAGTCATAACATATCATGTTGAGATTTTTCCCACTTGGTGATTGTTGTCTCAAATTGGTCTTGATGACTTTTTTTAGATGTGTAACATGTTTGTCTCTCTTAGCTGTGACAAGACTTTGGATCTCACCATGCTCCTAGTTGGGTTGGCGAGGCTGCCTTTGAACTTCCATAGTTGATTCCAAATTACAGCCAGCTTTTAACCTTTGTTCTTCTTTCTTGTTGGACCAATTGTGTCATCGTTAGGTTGGGGATTTGCTCAATCTATAAAGCAAAATGGAGGCATGAATTTTGTATTTTATATATTGTAACATGTTGCTTGTGAAATCAAATACTTAATGCATGCTTATCTATTGTGTTTTGTGTGACATGCTTGCATTGCTGTTGTTTAACTGCACTTATGTTCCAGTGTGGAAATTCTAAATTCTGATTTTTGTAAGATTCACAAATGTTCTGATTACAGATTGACTCATCAAGAAATGAAGAAATGGTGCAATTACAAGGGGTCTTGAAGTCTTTTGAGTGCTCAAGTTCTTCATAGCTGGATATGGTGGTGCCAAAGGTTTCCGTGGAGTCTACAACTCCTAGAGACCAAATTTGGAAAGTGTCTACAGAGCAAATTTGGGGAGCACTTTGTTGTACAATGGGGAAAATTGCACCATAACCATGGAGGTGGAGATCTGGTGGCGAAGGTGGGGTTCATGGGAATGGAGAATATGGGAGCTTAACAGTTGTAGGCCAGCAAAAATCAACTTAAAGCACCCCTTTTTTGATTGCTACATAACATTATAGAGGTAAATGTATCTCTAAGATTTTTGAAGATTTTGTGTTGCTGGACCAATTGGCCACCACCAGCCTAACATTGGGTCTAGCACCTTATGCTATGCAAGCTTCCATGTCAGATTTTGTGTTTATCAATATTTTCAGTGTGAAATAGTGAAGAAACATCCCTATATAAACATTGAGTTATCGTCTACCTTCCATCAGGTCTGATTGCAGCTTTGCTGTTAAAATCTCTGATTTTGGAATTAAGTTGCAGTTAGAATGATGTGATGAAGGTGGGAAAAGTATCTCTGATATAAAATTTAAACTAGTGTGGCTTGTGCTGTTGGCTCAAGTCTGAGCTGGTTACCCAACTAATTTTTCCTTTCAAAATCATCTTTTGTAATTTAATTAAATTTCCAACAAAAACTACTCAAAATTCAATATCTCTGGCACCTTAAGTCTAAAACGATCCAAATGACCTTCATTAAATCCTACTCACTGAGGGCTTTCCAACAATACCAAGAACACACCCAAATTCCCTTATAATTTTTAGTTTTGATTTCAGTGAAAAAGCTTTTCTATATTTAATAACTTCTTCACTGTAGGTCAAAACATTAGGAAACCAACTGTGTGCATCCGTACTCATCAGGGCTTTCCAAGGGTATCAAGAGGGTGACAACAGGTGCCATGTAGGTTGAAACATGTGCAAACCAACTATGTGCACCCTTACTCACTGAGGACTTATACCCTTTCCAAGGGTATCAAGAGGTGCTGTGGTTTGAGAGATCTCAATGTGGCAAATGAAACATACAAAACAAACAAAGAACCTTCCTTAGTAGATAGATTAGTGTTGAACTTGCCATGGTACATATAATCAACCTTGGGTTTTCGGTTTTTACCATGAGCGCTTACCAGCGTGGGTGCTGGTTCACTGAAGGGAATAGCAGGGGGTCTGGCATTGCATGTGTGCACAACATGGCGAGCGTTTACAGGGGTGGTGTGCGATTACAGGGGTGATGTGCGAGTGGGGGATACGATTAGGGTTATGTGCCCCTATTTCTGTTACTGTTTCGTTGATTTGTTTTCTTTGGAATTGGCAGGCAGCCAACGACAATGGTTTAGTGTCAGTTCACTGCCTGCCTCCCAGAAGCCTGACTTCTGTTTGCCTAGGCAATGGTTGTAGTGGTGTGGGTATTGTGAGTGGGTGAATGATGTAGCAGTAGAGCTAGTTCAGAAGCAGCCATGAGCACTTCACACTTCATCAAGTGTGTAACAGTCAGCGATGGAACTGTTGGGAGGACTTGCATGCTTATTTCCTACACCAGCAACACATTCCCCACTTTAAATTGTCTCGCTCTTGTACTATGGGTCGCTGTGTTTGGTTCTATTTATTTGAAGTAGGGAAAGTGGTCCTTCTGTTTCTGGAGATGCCTTGTGATAAATCTGCAGCATTATTTCTCTTGCCTTGTCCAGATTTGAAGAGTGGTTTGGACTGTGAACATGTGCAATTACAGATCTTCGAGATGACAAACAATTTTCAGATGATCATCCAGGCATTCTCCAACTAGCACTCCGCAAGTAGTTCCTCCAGTACATTTCTAGATTTCTACCAATAGTCATGGCATTTCCACCTCATCAGCTTCTATGGGCTGAGTCATTAAATTGAAATGATTTCCTGCTTGCAAAAGAATGGTAAACCTGTTTCCCAGGTAGTAGAGTTTGGAGTTTTGACCTGCTTCAACTCATACTGTGATTGAAGCAGTTGCCACTCTAGTGAGGGTACCACATAGCTCCTTTGTGTCGTGTCCAGCCTTCTAGCATTACAGTGGCAAATTCTGCTAATGCAGGGTGAGGAGCTCAGGAAGACAATTGGGGCAGCCTTATATATTGAATGCAGCTCAAAGACAAAACTGGTAATACATGAATGTTTTTTACCATGGGCTCCTCTTTAAAACAGTATTAAATAAGTTCCACAAAGACAATGTAGTTACTGTTGGATGCTTGTGGATTCTGGAGGGGTCCCTGGTTTACCACCCTTGTACACTACCAGAAAGTTTAAAAACTGAAATTTGCAGTGCCATTCTGCTGTAAAAGCCAAGCCAAGAATATTGCAGTACAAAAATGTTCCAAAACTGACTTGATTCATCTTACAATCCAGAACAGAATAGGGCCAACATGTTCTAGTTCTCCTGATGGGTTGGAGGGGTTGGGTTCATTTCTCCTGAGTTTTGTCAGCTCATAGACTGTTGCATTTAATGTGGCAACATATGTGAATATGTCCCATCATATCAATTTGAACGACCTTGTGAAAAACAAAAGAAGAAAAATTCTTGAGAAGCTAGGTGAGAGAACAAATGAAAAAGGAAAAGCCATGTTTGAAATGGAGAATTTAATTTGTACCACGAAATGTCCTAGGCCCATGTATATATATAGTGTGGTTGTACACTTGGCCCAAGTGCGAATTCCAACTAATTCAATTTGAATTTGGAAAATTTATTGAATTTCCAATGACGAAGATTATTCAAAATTTTCTATCTTGTGCATCTTAGGTCTAAACACTATGAAATCACCTCCATAAAATCTTAATCATTGAGCACTTTCCAATAATACCAAAAGTGCACCTGAATTTCCTTAAAATAATTAGTTTTGATTTTGTTGAATTTTCTTTGACAAAATTATTTGATATTCAATAACTTTCACATTGTAGGTCTAAACATGTGTTGTGCGTGTATGATTTTTGACACACAATTGATGTAAGTGTAAATTGATTAGGAAATGTTTTTACACACCATGTAAGTGTAACAAACTGAACCATAAAAGTGTTATATAAGTATTAATGTAATTGAATAGGAATTGATATATATTATAAAATGGTAAGTGGCAATGTCCAAAATCATGTCCATACATGTTTTAATTCTACACATTGTCTTTACATGATCTTCAACTTCATTGGGAAATTCCATATCAAGAAGGTCTAAAGCACCTTTCTTGGCTTGAACCCCAAATTTATCCTCATCCCCAAGTCTTTCATCATTTTCAACATTAACACGATTATTGTTAGGCCAATTCTTAATAAAAAAATTAAGAGGTCCAAATTTTTTGCCCCAAGAAGATACTGATGACAACCAATTCTTACAAAAGAAAAAAATCTCTTTGTCTTGATTTGATTACTAGGCATGCCTAAATTTGTTTGAGCTACCTATGCAAGAGTTAAAAGTTGTCCTTTGTGCTTCAACCACCAAAGGTCTCATGGAGAATCTTTAATGGCACATAAAACATGTGTGGAAGTAATACAATTCTCATCAAATATATAATTACAAATATAATCCCCAAATTAGTAACATCTGCAAAGTGATAAACACAAACAAGAAAGGAATTTTAACTCACAAAAAGGTCTAAGGATATGAAAAGACCAATGCTTGCTTGCTCAAAACACATTTCTTCCTTAGACACCCCTTCTTCAAAAACTCCACTAGTATTATGCATAGTATCTTGCAAAACACTTGTGCTACTTGGGCATTTCATGCAACTTTTGGTACATAGTTGTTTTGAAGGTTGGTAAAAGGAAGTTGATATCATATGTTGTTGCAATCTTGTTTGTGGAAGCATGTTCAACATAGTCTCAAACTAAGCTCAAGTCTTTAAACCTTGAATCCAGCATCAAAACAATCATGTCGTAAGTTTTGAAAAGTTAAAAAACATTCATGAAATTAAAAATGCATTGCAAATTTACAACACTTGTTTTTGCATGTTAAACACTCCAAGGTGTTTGATGTTTCATGCACATGTCCAAGTTCTTGACAACATCATCTTTGTTTGTATTTGGGCACTCACTAGAAATAGGAGCAAAACCCCCCATGGTTACTAAGATAGTTCTTAGGATTCATAGCTATGATTATGAAAGAATTGAAGATTCAATTTTAGTATATAATCTAGTTTTCAAAGAGATTTTTTAAAAATTAAATAATAAGCCATAAATTGTTTGTTCTTTTTGGAAAACCACAAGTTCTTTAAGATTTTTGGAAGCAAACAAAAAAAAAAAAACTACCATTGATGGTTCTTTAAAAGTTCAGAAAACTACACAACTATGGTAAATAACCTTTATGGCTCAAGATTTGCTGCAAGAGCTTAATAGCGTGTATAACTTTTTCCAACATGTTTTGTTTGGTTTTTTTTTTTGACACAACAACAAATGGAAAATAATTGTTTAACGTTTTCCAACCACATGTTTAGTTATGTTTTGTCTTTTTTTGGTTGGACACAAGAACAAACAAGAAAATAATTGTGTAGCCCTTTCCAACCACATGCTTAATTACATTTTTTTCTTGGTTGGACACAACAACAAACAACAAATAATTGTCTAACCCTTTTCCAACCATATGCTTAATTATGTTCATTTGTTTTTTGGTTACACACAACAACAAACTCAATTGATTGTTGTCCATATGATCAAATTGATCTAATCCATATGCTACAAATTAGCCAATTAGATAAGCAAAAACATTATTAACCTTATCATCAAAGATCTAGAACCTAGATAAAAGTAAATCAATGAAAGAAATCAAATAAACTACATGTAGTCGGATTTAATGTTTTTTTAATGACCATGTTACTTTTAAAATGAGAATGTAACCTAGTAATTAAGATAATTCATCTATAAGTAGTGTTTTTGTTCCAATGCAAATCATCAATTGTTATGCATTTTTCCTTGCTTTCACACTTTTGATCTTTTATTTGCTTGTACTTTTTGTCATTCCATCATCATGGATGAATCATTAACTAACCACTCACAAGTTATGGGCCCATTCATGGATAAATTTGAAGGCATGAATTATATGTTGTGGCGCTTCAAGATGGAGATAATGTTGAAGGTGAAGGAATTGTGGGGCCTGATAAACAAGACTAAGGTCAAACCAAATGAAACTGACATTGTTGTTACTATAACATTCGTTAATAAGGAGAATCAAGAACGTAGTTCATTCGTCCAAAGTTTGTTCGATAATTAGTTGATGAAAGCTTAAAAGGAGACCACTGCACATGGCATCTAGGAATCTTTGGAGAAACATTTCATTGTCAAGGGACTTACTAACAAATATTTTTTGATTAGAAATTTTTTTATGTCACAAATGAACCCGTTAGACATAATGGGGCAACACATGAATTTGTTTGGAGCAATGGCAGAAGAGCTTGATGTAATCAAATTTGGAGTTTTTATGAAGTGAAAGTCATGGTACTTCTCATCAATTTATTAGACAACTATTGACATTTGATCATAGCCTTGGAGTCTTTGAAGCTAGAAGATTGAACATGGGATGATGTATGCATTAGATTGTTGAATGAAAAGTTGATGCAAAAAGAGAAAGGCAGTCCAAGTAGTGAAATAACTTTGTTCACATAGAAGTAATTTGATTTCAAAAAAGATATGAAAGATAGGAACATTTAGATGTTTGCAACTATTGTAAACAACTTGGCAATTGGGTGAAAATCTTTTAAGGTGTACCATATAGGACAAAAAAGGCCTAGTATTTATTATAATCTTTTTTTACCCTATATTTTGATCCCCATATAAAATAATGAGTCAAAAATTATCAAAAAATTTTAGAAGGACTATAATTTAAACCATTACAATTTTAGATTCTATGATAATCATTCATAAATGTGTCTTTACATAGTAAAAAAGACAGAAAAGGATGATGTGACAAGATTTTGGTACACCTTAAAAAATTTGCACCCCATTGATATAAAGATTATAATAAAAAAAAAGTGACATATTACAAAAGCAAAAAATAGGGTAGTGAAACGTTATAGAAAGTGAAGAGGCATTTGTTTCTACATTATTAGTTTCTCATGAAGTAGATGCATTGTACATTGATTTTGGAACTTCAATGCATCTATCTTCTTGTAAAGAGTGGTTCCATGATTATGAGAATATCGTCCTTGTAAAGATTTACATGGGAGATAACTCAATTTAGGAAGCCATACAAAAGGGTAGCATGGATGTTACCATGGAAATAGGAGAGAGCATTGTCAGAGGAATTTTCATTAATGTGTTGCATGTACCAGGAATTGTTAAAAGCTTATTTTTTGTGAGCAAGGTTATTTCAGAGGGCCACATGTTTGAATTTAAGAACAATTCATGCACATTAAAAAACAAAGACAACCATGTGGTTGGAGAAGGCACACATGAGAATTGACTCCATAAACTACGATGCACTAGAAAATTAGGCATAGCAACGGTGGAGATCACTCAAGTTGCCCACTTCGCAGGAAAGCAAGTCGACAACATGAATTTGTGGCATCTACGGTTTGGTCATCTAGGAGCAGATGATTTAAAACTCCTTGCACAAAGGAATCTTGTTGATGGCTTGTTTTTGGAAGTAGAAGCAAAGTTGCCATTCTACCAAGGTTGTGTGCTAAGGAAATAGCACAAGGAGTCATTCCCAAAAGAGGGTGCAACAAGGGCCAATGAAATTTTAGGCCTTGTACATAGTGACATTTGAGGACAAGCAGAAACACCTTCTCTCAGAGGAGCAAGGTACTTCATCACGTTCATTGATGATCGATGCATCTCGGAAGCCATGCATTCTGCTACTTCATGAAGGCTAGAGGAACACGCTTTTCCAAATTCATGGAGTTTAAAGCTTCTGCGGAGAGCTAAACTTGGAAGAAGTTGCAGACTTTATGAAGTGGTAATGGAAGGGAGTATGTGTCAAGTGAATTTCAAAAATATATAAAGGCACATGGGATCCAACATCAGAAGTCAACCCCTTACACACCATAACATAATGGCGTAGCTAAATGCTTCAATAGAATTATTGTAGAAGTAGCTTGGTCGATGCTTCATCACAAGAACATCAGCTTGAAGTATTGGGCAGAGGCCATCGATACAACGACATACTTGAGAGCTAGATGCCCTTGTAACATAGTTGAAGGGATGACGCCAAAAAAAGCATGGAGCAGGAAGATACCCACAACAAATCATTTGAGGATTTTTGGTTGCGAAGCTTACACTCTCATACTTAACAAAATGAGATCAAAAGTTAATGCCAAAAGTGTGAAATATATGTTTGTTGGCTATAGTGCTGATTCAAAAGCTACCAGCTAATTGATTCCACAACGGTGATTCCACAACGGGAAAATTCAAGGTGAGTTGCAATGTGGCCTTTAACGAAGCAAACATTTCATGTTCAAAGTTAGATACTACCTTAGCTCCAATTTCTAGACATGAGTTGGGTAGGAGCAATGGAGCCATGGTTGATCATGAACTAGATTAGGTTCAAGAGCTTGAGAAAGTTGCAAGTCTCAAACATTGTGAAATTGGTTCGGAAGATGTAGATCATGGAACAGAAGGAGATGTGGGAGAAGGAGATGTTGGAGATGTTGTAGAAGGGGTAGCTATTGTTGAAAAATTGGAGGCAACTAAGCCAGAATCAATGACTACCATTGCACAGACACACGAAAATTTGCCAAGAAGGGAACATTCTATTAGACTTTGAAACACACCTGTACACATTGCCACTAAGTATAGTTGCAACATTATAGAAATCGGTGAGCCATAAACATTATCAAAGGCATTAGAATGGGAGGATGTGCACTTGTGGAAGCAAGCCATCAATGAGTAATACCAGTCTCTCATCAAGAATGGAACATGGGAGCTGATGGAACTTCTGAATGGTAGGAAACCTGTGAGTTGTAAATGGGTGTTTCAAGTGAAACATAATGCAGAAGACGAAGTTGATCGGTACAAGGCTCAGCTAGTGGCAAGAGGGTTTTTGCAAATTCATGGCATTGATTTTGACAAAACGTATGTGCCTGTAGCCAAATTTGTGTCAATCAAAACAATGCTTGCGCTTGGAGCAATACTAGATTTGGAAATCCACCATATGGACGTGAAGTGTGCATTTTTGAATGGAGAATTATTCGAAGAAGTCTATATGACACAACCAAAAGGGTTCGAAGTTTCAAGAACCAAGCAGGCCTTAGTGTGCAAGTTGAACAAATCCATTTACAGATTGGAGCAGTCACAAAGAGTTTGGAACACAAACAATAGATAAATTTTTCAGAAGGAATGGTTCATTAGGTGCCAGTCTGATTACAATGTTTATGTAACGGCAGTAGGCATTGCAAATACTGTGTTTCTAGTTTTGTACGTTGACGAGTTACTAATCTTTAATAAGAATGTAAAGGCATTGGACATTGTGAAAAAGAAACTCTTTGGAGAATTTGACATGAAAGATTTGGAGGAAGTGTCGTACTATCTTGTGATGCAAATTGGGTGGAATAGGGAGGAGAAGACCATCAAACTTGGTCAGAAGAGGTACATCGAGTACATTCTTACTCGTTTTGGAATGGAGAACTCTAAGCCTGTAAACATGCCCCTAGATAGCAACACTAAACTCACCAAGGATGAGACGCCAATGCATTAGTAGGAACTTGAAGAGATGAAACATGTGCCATACAGACAAACCATGGGCTATCTCATGTATGCGATGGTGGGAACACAACCGGACATTGCTATAGTTGTGGGGATTGTAAGTCAATTTATGCAAGAATCCAGATCAGAACACTAGAGAGCAGTCAAATGCATCTTGAGATACTTACAGGGATCTAAGGAGTATTGGATTCATTATTTTGGAAGACAATGTGAATCTAGCAACAAAATGATCATCAGTGGGTCTTGTGACTTTAATTGGGGTGGTGACTTGGATACCCGATGATCAATGACTGGCTTTATGTTCCTCTTAGCGAATGCAGTTATAAGCTGGTCAAATAAAAAACAGCCTACTATTGTGCTATTAACTATAGAAGCAGAATACATGGTTGTTTCCCAAGCTGAAAGTGAAGCCATATGGATCAGGAGATTTTTTGGAGAGCTCGGATTCACTTAGCCAGTTGCGACAGTGATATTAAATAACAATTAGGGAAGCATTGCTCTCATAAAAAATCCTATCCACCATAATAGGACTAAACACATTGACATCTGACATCATTATGTAAGAGAGATGGTAGTTGCAGACGAGATAGAATTTGAGTACTGTAGCATTTTTGATATGTCTACAGATCTATTCACAAAGCCATTGCCAGCAGTCAAGCACACATTGCATGCAGATGTTAGGATTGAAGAAATTTGATGAAGGGGGAGTGTTGTCCATATGATCAAATTGATCTAATCCATATGCTACAAATTAGCCGATCAGATAAGCAAAACATTGTTAGCCTTATCATTAGAGATCTAGAACCATAGATAGAAGTAGATCTGCCAGAAAAATCACCAGAACTACATGCAGCCGGATTTAATGTTTTTTTAGTGACCATCTTATTCTTAAGATGAAAATATAGCCTAGCAAACCAAGACAGCTCATGTATAAGTAGTGCTTCTGTTCGAATGCAAATCACCAGTTCTTGCACACTTTTCCTTGCTCTCACGCTTCTGACTTCTATCTCTATCTTCTATTTGCCTGTACTTTTCGTCATTCCATCGCCATGGATGAATCATTAGCTAACCCCTCACACTGACAAGTTCTTGGTAATAGCTTTATGTCAGGCTCAATGGTAGAGGATATGATAAGATTTTCACTGGCTCACCAACTGGTTGGCCCAAGAGCTTTATGTTACCAAAGTGGGGTCATAGTACCATTGAACCATCACCTAGGAGGCCATATAAGATTCTCACTTGCTCACCAACGGGTTGGAACACAAACCTTTGTGATACCAACTAGGGGTCATAGTGCCATTGAACCATCACCTAGGGCCCACCTAATTGTGCTTTGAATCTCAACTACTTGTGCTACAAAATTTTCAAAAAAGAGAGAGTGCCTATAAGAGTAACGACTTGTCTCACAATACCAAATAGGTTGACAATATACCAGACCTTTATTTATTCCACAGAGGCGAAACAGAGATTTTGGAGCAATCCTATTTCAATGTTGTTTTCTTCTATTGATTATGAATTTTGCTGGCACAAGAAAGTTTGAATATAACAGAAATTACAGGTTGGGTAACATGCAAAATGGGCCACGGTTAATGAAAGAGGGTGAATATGACCAAGTAGCGTGCATCCGCCTGCTCACTTACTCTGATATAAATAACTGGAAACTACTGTACAATGTAATTTCTTTCAGCTTCTTCTACATTCTACAGTTTTACAGTTGGGACAAGATCTGGAGTGTAATTAATCAAGCAACCAAACAAGAAAACTAGGACGCAACCTCAAAAAGGACCTTCTTCACCAAACCAACCATCTCTGTGGGAGATGAGAAGCCATCTGTGCGTCTATAGAACACATTCATAATGCGTGCCATGTTGAAGTGGAGCTGCTTGCATGCGCTGGGAACTGATGTTGGTCTTATCACCTCCCAGTTGAGCTGCTGCATTGTGTTGTCTATTATGTTTTGCAGTTGTGCAATGGCCTCTACCTCTGTTATCTCCGGATGCTCTATCATATATAGCCCCACAGACGACTTCTTCCCCTGACCCAACTCTCTCTGTAGACATTCAATCATCATATTCAGGTTACGTTTTGTAAGATACTTGCAAATACAAAAGGAAAATTAGGTCAGGACTTTATGTCGTAGCGCACCTTGAATCCCTGGATATCATTGAGAAGGCGACCCGCGTGATTCACTAGCTGCATCACATGATAGTAATCATAGCTTGCAATTACTTCGTCACTTAACAGTTCCCCTGGCACAAAAAACAGCGTGCTCAACACAATTGGCTCCAATGCAATGGATGGCTCTGCAACCTTCATATACTCTTGCATTGTTGGTACATAGTTGGACTCAACCCACTCACTCTCCGTCAGTGTTGATGTGAGCCACCTCTCCCACTGTATGCACAAATGTATCAATTGTATCAGGTCCTCTAAACATCAACTAAAGGTACATATATCTCATCACCCTGTGGCAGAAGAACTATCATGGAAATGTTACGACACCAAGACTATTGGACAAAAATATCTAAGGACGTTGGAGCAAACAATTTACTCCAAGTTAACTGTTCAAATTCAGCGAGTTGCTTTGATTTGATCATCCTGAAGTTTTGACCACCAGGATTTTGGTTCATGGGTTTAGGGTTTACTTACAAAGTATCTGAGATGGTGTGACACATCTCGCCCTTGAACAAGGTATGCCTCCTGCGAAATTGAATTGACTGTGTTGTACAAGCCAGAAAACAACACCGTTGCTTTCGCTGAAAGCCCTTCAACCAAGGTTGAGTCCCACCTGTGTTGCACATCCATATGTGAAATGTTGTGATCAATACAAATTTTTTGATTGAATTCCAATGTAAGGCTTAGCACAAATAAGCACTTGAATCTGAGTACACAGAAATCTTTTGTTCTGTTTTTTCTTCTTTGTTGGTTCCGTTGCTGCTTGAAATTTCAACTCACGATCAAGAGACAATGAGGACATGTTGGAAATCGGAATAAGAGGAATGATCACCTCTTCACAGCCTCCAAAAATAACCTTAGCTCTTCAATCGTGCCACCAACATCGAAGTAGTCATCCAGAACAGTTGTGAGAACACAACATCGTGCCCACACTAATCTAGCCTTCGCCATCTCTGGCTCAAACATGGTTGCAGCTGCCGAGAAGTAGCACTCCACAGATTTTTGACGGGCAAACTGTAATTCTTTGAAATTGCATTTGGCATTCCACCTGCAAAGACGGGCATGTAAATTCCGGCCTATGAGCTTAATAATCAACTGACTGAATCCGTGACATGAAAGAGTTCGCAAATTGTCCTCGCACATGTTGCGGATTCTTTCTTCTTAGGTTACATCATTACACAGTTACCACTCATATTGCTTTGTCCTCGAGTCGCGTAGCTCAATGAATGCGCAATGGTTGAAGTTCTGACCTGACAAGCTCCTCAAGCTCCTTCTGGTGGATGGATTGGCACATATTGAAGTCTGCCTTGGCTAGGTCCAAGAATAATTCGTTGTTGACGTAAGGCATCCTGATACAAGCAAACCAAGATATAAAAATTATAAGTTTGTGCATGCCTGCAGGACCTTTGTCCTGAAGAACTTGAGAGGTTCCTAGATTCATAGGGGGATGTTCAACGCCTGTTTGCAATGTCATAAACATGCAGAATAGCTTTTAGGAGCTGATCATTATTACTGTCATGGCTATGCCATTACCTGAATTTGTGAGTCCAGTCTCCCAAGCTTCTAAATATAATAGTGAAGCTGACAGTAATTCATTCAAGTATAGGAGCCCCAAACCCACAATTTTCCGTGAAGTGATATGGACCATGGTTCAGGTGCTGCACACAGACTCACTTGTAAAGAGACTTTCCAATCCAGATGTCATTTGTTCCGTAGTGATCCAAGTACGTTCGATGCTCAATACGTGAGAGACTGGCATACCATGGAAAATTGAGAGCATACTCAACCTGTTTGAACAGACAGAGAAGTTGGTGTTTATCTCTCATTCTGGTCTTACCAAATCCTCTAAAGAAGAACTCAAGATTCCACAATTGACCGTCAAAAGAATTATGCAAGAAGGTTTCAAACAGTTCACATACATCGGGTTTTAATCTGGCAGTTTTTCAGACGAAGACGGAATTTGGAAGCTCACCTCGCCATCGAGGTCCTTTGTCAGGATCCACTTATCATGGCATTCGCCTCTAGCATGCTTGTTTTCCAGAAATGTTTTAGTGAATGACCTCCCCTCCTCCAGGAGCGTTTCGCCTGGAAATAGTATCTGTGAAGCTCGGTAGAAATTGAACATGCCTGTGACCGCTTGGCCTGTTTGGCCGGCAAAGCAGAAAAACTCGCCACCCTTGTAGAATTGCCGGAAACAGTCTGCGAAAACATTGCATGAACTCCACATAAGACGTCTAGCTCTGAAGCTCTCTACTCGGTGAGCTCTACGCCGAGCTCCGTAAGAGAAGTACTAGAGCCAATTGGTGTGAGCTGTTGATAAACTTTAAGTGGTGAAATCATGACTCGATGCATTGAAACAGTAGGTAGCTCTTCTTGATTATAACGTACTTGTAGACGAGTAATCAAGCTTCGGGTGATCAGGTACGTACCCTCAGACACATCGAAGCCATGAAGGCGAAGCAGTCGAAAACCCATTGCTGTGTTATCAACATCTTGTACAATTGAATTACTGGCCCAGCCAATACCGAAGTCTGTCCAGTATCTGTGGCGGCCAGCGAAAACATTTAAGTTAAGATAATCATGTCCCGTGAGATCGTGCTTTTGGTAATGCTCAGATGATAATAATGAGACTGCTGCAAGCTTCACTAAAATCTCGTTGTGCACATCTAAATTCTGATTTCTAGAGTGACGCCACACTGGGACACGAATTTTACCTGTACACGTACTCCAGGGCGTCCTTGATTTCTTGTTTAAAATAGCGGGACACGCCAAGTCGCTCGAGGCGATCCACTATCCAGAGACGTTCGAATAAGTCCACTGGGTGGACATTGGGTACTGAGGACATACAATTTCATATTTTAAGACACTTGACTGTCAAAGAATCGTGATAGTCAAGTCATTTTGTTGGACATGCAAATGGCAAATCACTTGTCTGAAATTATGCCCGGTGTGTTGAGAACTGTTATAATACCTGCGTTATCGAAGTTTACGAGAAGTTTGTTCAAATAGTCAAGACATTTCTCGTCTTTAGTATAGGCGAGGGCACAAGCAGTCGATGCCGGTGAGAAGAGGAAGGATCCATTGGCGCATTGCAGCCGAAGCAGCTTCTCCCAGTCTACGTCCTTGTGAAGACCTTCCAAGGAATGTAGAAGTGTTGTAGGATAATTGTGCAATATCTCCATTGGAATCCTGCATGATCATGATGCTTCTTTTGTTCAAGGAATTGTACCAGATGTCACAAAATAATTAGGAGCGCCAATGGACCACACAAAAACTTTACACAGGACAGTCTTTTCCGAGCCATCTAACCTTCCTAGGCCTTCAGGGTCAATACCTAAGTTCTGCGAGCAAAACAGAATCCGCTGTTTTCCGAGCCCTGACTCACCGCGCATCGCAACATTATTCATGATCCAGCAATCCAGTTTCAATTGAGTCTTTTGAGCCTGCATGCCACTGTCAAAGTACTAGTAATATTCTTGCACGTCTGATGATATCATTGGACCGTGTACTATCAGCTGGCGTTCGTCCGATATTTGCTCCAGACGTGGACGGCTTTCTGAAGTCAGATCAGAAAGGTTTGGTGCGTTTAAGTCACTAATCTTGTTATAGCTTTCACACACTCAATATAGTCAAACCTGGGTCAGGAATCAGAATAAGAAAAAGCCCTCAAAACAAAATCGCATTCACTCATTCAACTGAAATGGTCTCAGAAAAACGATTCACGAGCCACGTCTCTTTCCGTAAATTTGTTCTGGAATTCCTACTTCACGTAAGTTAATATAGGGTTTGGTTGGTTTTGTCGCATGGGGCGAATTTTGGGGGCTGATAGGAGACTAGAGAAAAAGTTGTTTCCAACTTCAGATTCTTCCGCTTATCATTTGACGGTCGCTTTAATTGAATTTTAGCCAATGCTGCCAAATTTGGGCTACACGTTCTGGCACTAAATTCTTTCAATCCCGGTACAGTCGCGGCGCGGTTCTTAAGAAATACTCTGGTAGTGGGCCATTTTCCGAAATTTTGTTCGGACAGAATAAAAATGTCCAGGTGGCAATCACATGGGCTTTTGTTTTCTTCTCGTTAATTGACAAACAGAATTTAGTTCAAGGTCAACGTCGCAAATCAACTTCGATATTCTGAAGTAAAATGGACCTCGTCAAAATGGGATTCGTGACGTTGGCCACTGGTTCGTCAGGGATGAAACATACACATTCCTATTTGGTTTGATGACCTATATAAATGACGGTATATGCGCCGATACAACGGAATTATTGGTGATGCTACAGTTAGTTACCATGTTACAGTTGCAGTTAGCAAAGGGCTTACTTTTTCATCTTCTCCGCTCTTGCCGCGTGGATCGACTGCAGTATCGGGCTTTCGTATGGAAGATCCAGTCCCAGAGCTTTTGCTTCTTCCAGCATCGCCGGGAATACGATCTCGAATCCGATGGGCATGTGAGCGGGATCGTCTTCCTCGATCTTCCCAAGATTCAACCGAATGAACTCCAGCCCTGTGTTGAAGTGGAATTGACGAACAAATTCTATTAGTTTGGCGGGTGCAGTCCAGGAGATCAGCCCGTTACCATATTTTGGCCTCTCAAAACGATGAAGTCGGCTTTTAAACGTGAAAAATCAGTAGACGATGATCACACATTACGGCATACATCGACCATTGTAGTTCAAACGGTGTGGTGTTAGGTGCTACTAGACGGGACACTTACCCCTTTCGATGTTCTCAGCACCACAGCCCCAGGTTTTGAGCGCAATAACGCATGCAAGAGTATTGCAAGCGCGATCGAAGCCAAGGAAAAGGTCAGGCTCTCCCCAGTTACCGTCTGGGAGCTGGTTATCGATAATCCATTGTAATGACTTTGGGAACTGTGGTCCTCCTGACCCATCCAGCGCTGGAACCAAGGCCACCCAGGCCGTATCGTAAGGAGAAACAGAGATGTTTCCCATGGTCATGGAACGGAAATATCCCTTAATCGTGTTGATCCACTCCTTTATCTGTTCTCCCTCTATAGAACTCTGCAGCAACAATTAGACCGTGAGCACTAGTCAGACTTCATGTACCAACATCAGTCGACGGGCCAGCCATTGAGTAATAACTGTGGTTCATATGCATCTCTGCTGTTAAATTAGTTTGCCTATCTCCAGAAAAATCCATAATGTAATGGCATATACGACTCTTCAATCGGTCAGAAGGATGGTACCTGATCCACTGTTTCCAAAAGCTGCTTCTGTAGATTCTCCTTCCATACGTCCGGTGCGTATGAGGGTGATTGGAGGTCGCGGGTTACCGGTTGAAGATAAGCTGCCAGAAACAAGTCATTCTTAAGATAATTTTCACATTCGTCGAAGAATCCTAGCTTAGACAACTTGACACAATTTGTCTCCAAGTGCGTTACAAAAGGAAGACATCGCTGTCAAAGTGGACGTTATACCGGAGATATAAAACTGGCTGGAAGAGGGCTCAAATTTACCTTATCGAGTAATGACCTGTTCTACAACCAAAGCGTACTTAACAATAATACCCTTGCACAGAGTCTTTGGAAAACACTTTTGCCCTAGAAAGCTTGTTGAAAGCAGCTGCAATATGATAGATCCGACAGCTCTAGGCTGATCCCAAACTCGTAGTATGAGGAATTTCGTGGAAAAGAAAAACGTTACCAGGAGCTGTCTGCGTGGGAACTGTTGCCTGTAGCGGATGCGGAGTTGCAGAGGCGCTGGATCTTGCTCCACTAGATGTGCCTGAGAAAGGACTGAAACCTGTGTCCACAATGAATGATGCGAGACATTGAAGCGATGAGGGAAATGAAAGTCTTAGCAGTTACAGAATTGGATACAAGCAATGCGCGTCTTGTTTTGGTTTAGATGACCTCAAAATTCACATTTGACCTATGTAGATAGGATTCGGTGATCCTCCGATCATCACAGTATGAGACTTTTTGACCCGATCAGATGACCAACAAAATAGACGAAGTGAACAGAACAGACGGACTTACCTCACTCTCCTCTCTTAAAACTGAGCCTAGAACTGAATGGGAGACCTAGATTATTTGCACTGATCGCTAAGCGTGGCACGACTCTGCTACTACTATTCAGGTGTGGTGACTCGCTGTAGAGAGAAGATAGAAGGACCGAGTTGCGGGGTCTTGAGTTCTGTGGCTGTACCATCAACGCGATTAAGGTTCGCTCTCACCACAGCCGAGAGTCGGCGCGGATGGCATTGTGCCGTACTGGTGACCGGAACCTGATGGCCTAGAGCACTATGCCACCGGACTGGCTGGCCATTCAACGCATTCAGAGTAATCACAGGCATCGCATTCATGTCTTGGTTTAAACATTGAATCATCTGCAAGTAGTAGGCCATCACAATCTTGAGCTGGCGCGTTCCACTAAACCCCTTCTGCAATAGCTGATTTTGTGCCGCCTGGACCTTCGAGATCTGCTTCCTTCAACCGAAGTAAATCTCGAATTGAGAATTCTTCAACTTAAAATACCGAATGCTGCTGTCTGATTACGCGCACCGGAATCGCTAGCGTGTCATTCAAGGGTTGTCTGTTCTCATGTGAATTGCCACAGTCCCTGACTTCGAGACAAATTGCTGACCAAAAGAAAACCCAAGTGCAAAAACAAAAAAGTTTTCGACTCGAGCGACGAAAGGATTGCAAGCCGCTATAACGAACGAAACTTGAGAAAAAACGAGCAAAAGATGAGATGGAGAGCTGCTGAAAAGCTTGAATAGAAAAGTTGAAGGAGCCTTGGTTAAATCCGCACAAGGCCGAGAATTGGTCTAGCACATGAAAAAGTCCTCCGGAATGGATATATATATTATATATTTCATAGTCCGAACCAAAGGGAGTTCCTGAAGCGAAGAAATTACGTTGATGGGAAAAACGCAAAATTCGCAGCTGCTCTGTGGACGAAAACTAACCTTTTCAATTCAAGTTACCCTTGAAGTAATTGATATAATGATCATACATTATGATCACATGAGCTCTAAAACACACATTCATCGTCTTTTATTGAGCAACCCCGTTCCTATGGCAAAAGGACTTTGCCACAGAAAAAAGGTTAAAGCCAAACAAGATACGCCGAGCGATCCTATCCACCAGGCGAAAAGCCTACACTGCACACGCATTGCTCGGCGGAAGAGGCTGAGAGCAGTGGTTGTTGCTCTTGTGTGGAATCTCCTGCTGCCATTAACGTAACTACGAAATGTCGACCAGTATTTTGGAGCTTACTGCAAACAGGTTCGGAAAGATCCCTAAAAGGGTGCGAAGATCTAAAGCCCTTTGTCCGAACTTCCTAAAATCCCATTTGACCCTAAAAATGAGATCAATAAGACACCACCTCGGTTGGCGTTCCTACAGGTTTCAATCAGAAGAGGTTAAATAAGCGAAGGGTTTAAGGACCGTTTGCTTATTTAACGTCCTTCAACTCAGTCCTTCTGTTTTCATTTTTGTAATGTAGCAACACTCGCAAGCGACCCCAGACATATTCAGTCAGATTTCGCATTAACTGGGGGCACTTTTGAGCAGTATCACTAAAACTGTCGCCAGTAGACAGACTTGTGGCGACACGCCCCCCACAGAGGGGCGAAGTTTGGCGAATTCTTCTGCCAATGAAGAGTGCTATCAAATCTATGAACGACTACCTACAATCTTTTTCCTAATGTAGCCATATGTGCATTCATATTTTACAATAAAGTTGTGTGGTTGATTGAAATGTTGCAATTAAATTTGATATTTTGCTTATCACTTGTTTCAGAAACAATTCCAATTTGTTTTGAAAAAAATCCTATTTTGCATTAATGCAATTTGGGGATGCACAATTGCATCTGATTCATGAGAAATTTGATGTGAATTTGGACTACCTTGTTCTTATTTTCCCTTGATGGCACTTGCTAGCACTTATTTTAGTGCCAATCCATCTACCCAAAATATTGAGTCTATCAATGGTGCCAAAATTTTCACTTAATATCTTGTCATTCGTGTATTCTATAAAAAGTTATTATATTTTTTCTTGCAAGATAATTATGTGTGCTTGGGGTGTAAGCAAGATAAAGTGAACAACTTACTACTTTATTAAAATAAAAATAAGTAGATTTAAAATATCAACAAAACACATTATAAAACTTTGGAATGTGGAATGTTTTCATTTCAATAAATAAAATAATATATGTTTACACTAATGTGCATTGGTTTTTATATCTCAAATTGTAAAAATGAGTTTTGAGTAAGTTTTTCAAAATACAAGTAGTTTTTGACATTTATTTTTCAATGTGAGCTTTTGGTTCCAAGTAGTTGTCAAATAGGTTTTTACAAAAAGGAAATAGATTTTTTTTATAATGTTTTAAAACATATGTTGATCTTCATTTTCTAATTTCTTACATTGACATGAATTTAATTAAATTCTAGACTAAAATGTTAATTATGGACTTTTCAAATTCGGTGATTAAAATCAAGTTTTTTTAATAAAACATCTCTTTAAGGCAAAACATTATTAATATCTATTGTTGCATCAAATGATGGACCCCAAATCAAAGTTTCTTTCCAAATTTTCAATCTCCAAATGGTCATTGAAATTGATATGACATTTTTTTAAACCAAAAGTAGATTTGAACACATATTTTTAATCCATTTCAAATCTATTTTTTATCAATTTTTAGATTTAAAAAAAATTAATTAGATTTTTATAAAATTAATAAAAAATTTTAATGCTACATGACACATACTTTCACCTAATTTGATGATACTTTATGGTAGTTATATGAATGGCATAGGGTTGAAGTGGAGACATGTACTTTTTCTATATACTTTGTTTTGTTTTGGCCCTTGGAATTTAAGCCAAGATGCCTAACCCATACACCTTTCATAATAATATAAAATGCATACACATGACTCACCAATAACTAAATAATGTATAAACATATTTTTTGACCAAAAATTGTCAAAAAGATTCCATTTTACATTAAAAATAAAAAATTATAAGAAGTAAAGGAAAAATGTTTTCTAAAATTAAAGTGATTTAAGAAAAACTTGGCTTGTTGGTCTAGCCCACACACCTTTCTACTTGGGAAATGTTGTGTTCAAACTTAATTGAGAATAAAAATAAATGAAATATGAGGTTGAAAGAAAGCTAGTTGTTAAATGCCACATGTCACCATATAATTGATCATTAAAAATTCAAATGACCACCATCATAGTAGTTGCACCTAATTAGTTGCATGTGCAACCCTCGTAGAATATATAGATGGATGAAGTTTGAATTCGTACTGTATATATTATCCTCATACATATTATCACATGCAATTAAAAATCAATTGCATATGACATTTGCAAATGATAGGATGTCTATTGGTGTAAAAGGAGGTTGGGGGGGCCAAGAAGCATATGGCAAAGGGGTGCAAACGGGATAACATGAACCGTGCCCAACTACTTTATGGACTGCTTTTGGAAAATATTCCTTAAAATATTCTCAAAAAATTCTACAACCAACTTTGGCCTTTTGGGCCCATGGTCTACATGGTCTAATGAACTTTGTGCCCATTGAACTAATATATATATATATATATA
>Ga0116229_10001600_pt1 | contig 35742 bp, 28 predicted proteins | sample S1TSphgellanicum_3_FD_87313 | JGI IMG/M metagenome (GOLD analysis project Ga0116229, IMG submission 87313) | Host-associated microbial communities from peat moss isolated from Minnesota, USA - S1T2_Fc - Sphagnum magellanicum MG | ecosystem: Host-associated > Plants > Peat moss > Unclassified...
CAAGGTGAAATCACTAAAATGCAATGAACATATTTCATTTTTAAGGTCCTCATAATGATTTAGGCCAATGAATTGCACCCCACCTTTGTAATAATGAGAGAGAAATGATGATCCATGTTGGTCCTCGTGGATGGCGTTAAATGTAATTACTAGGTTCAATGGAAAAAATGTTGGGATGATCAAGATGAAAAAATAGTTGTCATTGAGATCATTAATTGCACTTGCAACACCGCAAATGTAATTTTTGACTTAAATGTAGAAAAACTTGGGTTGAGTAAGATGAAAAGTTGTTGATAAACACTAAATTTTGTAGTTTTAAAAGTGAACTTCTTGCCATAAAATTTGCATTTCAATCTTTACATCTGAAATACTACAAAAAGAAACACAAACTTGATACATTTTTAATTACATAGCAATAATCTTACGACACACACACACAATTTTGACAAGGATACAATAAAATTATTGTTGTTTTTTTTACTCCAACGTGAAGAACCAATCCTATTTCTTTAGTGTATTTTTCAGTCGCTTTTGGGGCAGAAGATTTCAAATGCTCCTTCCAAACATGCTAGGTTGTCATTGGTCCCTTCCACAAAGTGGAAGAACCCGCAAGGCTATCATTAGTTGCTTCCAAATTTTGAAAGGGACAAAAACTTAATCCTTCTTTAAGGAAACAGGATTGATTCTTTATGAAGGAGAAGGTTTCTCATTTAGGCCCTTCTGGATTTTTCGACCCCTACCCTTGACCTTGGTATGCACCTCAAAATCCAGAAAGGTCCTAAAGGAGAAACCTTCTCGGTTGAACATACATCGGTTCAAAACAAACTCAAAACAAAAATCAAAAGTAGTTTCCATCTCCAAGTTCCTTTTCTTCTTTCTTTCACATCTTTGAAATTTGTTTTTGTAGTCCTAATCCTTCTTTCAAATGCTCCTCATGAACATCCTCATGGAAGAAGATTAATTCAAATCTTCCCTCCAAAAACATAATTCAAACCTCTTTTCAATTCTAATTAGTCCATAATAGTAATGCAAGTCCTAATCAATTCAAAATCACAGTACAATTTTAAATCACAATACAATTATAATCAGCTCTTAACACTATCCCCTCTATACTTTAGATTCCATCCTTGAAATCACACGAATTGCAAAGCACAAAAATGAAACTATTAAGAACCAGTTCGAGAAAAAACCTAATTCCTTTTGTAAGAGGTGGATGAGAGACCCATACCAGAAAACCAAGGAACTTTCAAGGGAAGCAGGTCAAGCCTTCTAGGCATCCAAGACAATACCAAAGAGCTCTAAAAGCATAATAATACAAAATGTTGTTTGCTACGAGAAAATTAACCAAGTAACAAAGACATAATTGTGTTCTCTGAATTTGGGAACTCTGCAGGTGAGTGGTTTCATCAACTATGGAGTCTACATATTCATTCGCAGATATATTCCTCTCCATCAGGGATGTGGCATCTACACAAAAGACCAAGGTAACCATGCATAGTTCATGCCTCATCACCCATGCACATGATGCTTGCTGGGACAATTTGTTCTAGGATTGACATATCTTCCTGTGTGAGCGCATGACCCACTCAAAATACTGCACTGACCATCATTGTCTCTCTCCACCCACTGGTCATCATCTAATTCAAGTCATCTCTACTCTGCTCTGCATTTTACTCATGTACACACTGCACATTCGTTAAAATATGCAGTGGAAAATACAAATTTTCTGCTTTTCATGTCACACTCAATGTCATCAAAACACCTCCATGGTTCTGGCTTTAGTTGATCTTTCATTGTGGCATTCAGCATTTGTTCAGCTTGTACTTTCAATGTACGCTCTCTGGCAGGCAAAAATAGGATCAGTTCAATGACAGTCATAAAAATGGCTATCCTGATGCTTGACACATTTCCATAGAGTGATGTGAATAGTTTTGAAGAATTCCATTATTCTGCCACATGAGGGCCAACTTCTTATCCCTTGCTACTTGAGGGCTGATATTTTAGAAGGATTCATTATCGCTTTTAGTACTTTGACAAAGAGGGAGGGAACTGTGGTTTTCCTGGTTTTCAGGATCACCATGTTAATCTCTAAAAGTAGCTGGTATCATAATATGACACTGAGGTGGGCAGCAAACAATTAGTGCTATGCCTGAAGTTTTTTCTCATCCAATTCCTGCAGAACAACACCAGCTGAGTTTGTGAGGCTTGATCAGGACATCCTCACTCCCTTGGCTGGCAAGAAGAGGTTTTTTTACCTTTGAGACCAGTGGTTTTTGGGAGCAGATCAAAACTCCTGGGTATGCAATGCAAGACACCCATATTGTATTGCTGAATGGCAAGCATCAATGGGGCATCCTATGTCCAGGGCTGTTGTTTTTTTCCCCCTTCCATACAAGAAGAAATATTTTCAGTGATGCAAAACAGGTTTTCCAACATCCTCTACTATAGATGCAGTCCCGTTTCAATCTGCAGGGTGTTTTTCAGCCAGCTAAACCAAACTACATGTTCAATTCCAGTGAAGGATTGATGAGGGTACTGAAGAAACTGATGGTTCATCTGCACTTGCACTCTGCCTCTTATCTAAGTGAAATCATCATCAATTCGTGAACTTTCAAGAGGCAAAGACATATGTGCTGCTTATCATTTATTTGATTATCACTTATAGCCTGGGGTCATGCTTTGGGAGTTCCAGTTAGGACCTAATGTATCAATATCTGTGAATGTATGCATTGGCCCAGGAGCTCGTTTGATAGGCTGCACCATCTTGGATGGAGAGGAAGTTAAGGTGTGCCTGCTATTCAAAGCCCTTACTGACCCAATAGACCTCAGGAATCTACATACCAGTGAAGCGGGGACTACCAATGAATCAATGAGTCACTGACTTGCACATCTTCCAGCGTTGCCTTAACAGATGCTCTTCTATCTTTACTGTCATGAGGACAGTAAAATGTAAACCAATTTGTCTTCCCTCCGTACATTTCCTACTGCAAATATTGCAGTAGCATTTGTGAATGTGGTTATTTTTGTCCCTCCACCGCAGACTGATGTTCATTCTCTGGCCCTATTCAATGGGGAATGTCATTGCAGGAGAATGCTGTGGTGATGCATTCCATTCTTGGATGGAAGTCCTCAGTTGGCAGATGGGGTTGTTTCCAGGCAAGTTTGGTTCAAGTTTGGTTCCAAGTTTAAACAATGTATCCCATTAATTGAATTCAGAGGACTTTATCAAGGGATTCTCTTGAGAGTGGTCTAAATAAAGTGGCATCTCTATGCTTGATGTGGTGCAGGGAGCAGGTGATTACGCCACAAAGTTGGGAATTACAATACTTAATAAGTGTTTCAGATATCATTTGGACACAAGTACTGCAGGAACTTATTTTATTGAGGTCCCTTTTCACTCAAGTATTTTCCTCTTGAATAATCCATCTACAAACCTTTGATCATCCATCTGCACTTCACCGTTTCTCCATCTCTGTTTCTCTCTTCCTGTTTCCCTTATTTACCTTTAAGGGAGGGTACCTCAGAATTCTCTTTTCTCTCAGGTTCCAATCCTTCCATTGGCACCAAAACTGCAAGGAATGCCAAAATGCTGGGTCATTACGTATGTTAGTGACATCTTTTTGATATGATAGAGGTGAAGCCATAACAGTAGAGGATGAGGTGGTTGTGGCAAACTGCATCATGCTTCCACACAAAACAATCAACTGAAGTGTGCAAGAGGAGATTATTTTGTCTTAGCTCAGAGATATCACAACAGAGTTCTAGTACTGGACTACAATTCCTTTTCAGTGAGGAAAATATTCTGGCTCCACAACACCTGTGCCCCCAGATCTTGATTGTTCATAATTCCATTCTTGATTTTTTTTGTAGAGGATATGATACTTCCTTTCAGCATTAAAAGAAAATTAAATCTTCACAACGACTCCCCAAAAACAACCCTAAAAATAAAAACAAGATTTATTCCATTAACCCGACATTGGAAGGTGTTAAAAAGAACTTGAGCAACCCTTCATTCTCACTACAAGAATTGCATACCTGTCGGGCATGTGGAGGTTGGCTAACTTGATAGGATTCCCACAACAATAATTACCTACAAATGGTTCAGGGTTCAAATCACCACTAGCTCATCGTTTGTGCACCAAGTAATGGCCATTGGGACAACCTGGTTTGAGTGGTGGGTAGCTGCAAGCTGGGGTCTGATGAATGGCCATTATTGGACATAATTGGCACTCCAGAGAGATTCTGCCACATCATGAGGAGGTTTGTAGACTGTTTGCTAGACATTAGGATGTTCTAGTTGCTGGTCACATGCATTTGATTCTTGAAAGAGCCCTTGACCCTAAATGCTTAGGGTGAAAGGCAGAATCTCTCTGCTGAGTGAAAATTGATTATCACAATATGCATCTGACAGTAAAGGGGTCATCACGTTGGCAGTCACCCAAAGAACTGAGTTCTTAAAGATAAATCTTAAGCAAAGAATGGGCAAGAATGGGCAACTCTGATTGGCAATTAAGAACTGTGCATCTCCAAAATGAAACTTGTACCCTTGAGGTTAAGGAACAGTCCTGTCTTGTGGAGTTGGCAAACTCACATCATTCTTCTTCTTCTTCTTCTTCTTCTTGATTTGAAATTTGCACCAGATGTGAACTGCTGTATGATGAAAGGACACAAAAGATCACTTTTACTGGCAGTTAGCCAGAGAAGGCAACCTACTGCAGGAGATCTGAGAAGGCAAAAACCTCTTTGTTTCAACAGCCACATAACCCTGTTGTTGCAGCAAGCAACTGTCTCAGGATGCCATGGCTCAAATGGTTGAAGTCCACCCATGCAGACCATGAGTCTTCTTTGAGTCACAGACATGTTTGTGAGATTTTCAGCTTCCAGGAGTTCAAATATACAGACCTAGACAAGTTTGTCACTCTGTGAGGACTCCAGCCACCCCAGATTATGCAAGTGTTTTAATGTTCACGAATCCAGTAGAATATGAATCCATGCAGGGGCAGTAGCATTTGCGAAATTCATTGCCATGAAATTTCATCTTGATGGTTAATCAAAATGAGTCTATTTTCTATGTGCAATGCTTGAAAAGTCTGTACCATGATACATTGTTGCATGACAATTGACAGTTATGTGTACAATTCCTCTTCCAAACCAGACTAAAGGAGATTGCAAGGTAGTGATATTTACATGTTTCAAAAGCTCCAAAATTGTGATGATATAACTAAGCAAAATCAAATCAGTTTCCTTGTGAGTGAATGCACCCCAATACTGGGCAAGGCTGTCTGTGGACACAACAATTGTGAATTTATGGTACACTATGGTGAAGAAGAATCAACTTTTGTCATCTGTTTGATGCAAATGAAGTCTTGATTAAAAAACCCAGTTACTTGCAACAACTTTTTGTAGCATGTGTTTTTGAGCTGAAGCATCCAAAATTTTCAGGGAAGGGATTGGTGCTAAGCTGAAGAGTAGTGAACAGAAAATGGCAACCTCAGTGAACAAAATGGCATCACCAAGTGAGCAAGTGACAACCCCTACTGACAAAAAAGAGATTCAAACCATTGGAGCAGAAAAAGGAAGTGACAATGTAACCTGTAAAGTAGTGGCAGGCGATATACAAGGAATGCCGGACACCAAAACACCTACCCAGCAGGGGCAAGACTGCAATCAAGGGATAGGCAAAACAGAGACAAATAGTAAAGAGCCTTGCAAGGCAGGAGGAACAGGCAACAATGAGCCAGGGAAAGATATAACATGCAATAAGATGACAGAAACTTGCAACAAGGAGACACCTACCAAATTAGCAAATCTCCAAAACATATGTAATTGCAAGGAGGGAACTTGTAGCAGTGAAGCCTGTAAAGCAACAACTTGTGACAAACTGAAATGCAAGTCAGGGACATGCAATTGCAATGAACTGGCCCATGCAAGGCCACATACCACTACACTGGAACCCACCAGCAAAGAGAAATACAGCATGTCCAAAGAGAAAGGAGACAACACACTATCTATCCAAGGTCTTTTCTCAACCTCGCTATAGATAACAGACTTTCTGTGTCCTGAAGGAATGCAAGAACCAACTACTTGCAGTGACAAAGTATTGGGAGCTTAGAGTACTGGCTTCTGAGTCACACAAATATAAACATGATCAGTTTGTGGCTACTACTGGCATTGTCTGTCCCTGATTCCTGAGGCAGCTGCTCTATTGAGATGGTGGGATTACAGGCATTACCTGTTTCCCTGAGTCCTTCATGAAGCTAGTCACAGTGTGATAACCTAGTAATTACAGCATGCAGAAGTGGCATTGTATGACAAAGAAAAGTACCAAGAGCTACACAATCTTGCAAGCTATATAATAGCTACTGTACACAAACTAGATGCGCATACAAACCCAAATTGTTAAATGTTGACATTTAGATCTTCCTATCCCTTGTGAGCTGAATACATTGCATCAGGAACCATTTTGTATCGTAAGGCAACCATCATATATAGCAGTTCAGTTTCGAACCATTTTGCAATTGCAAGTATGCAATTTGAATGAAACTGTGACATTTTCATGGCCCTTTCATACTTTTAAGGCACACATGCACAGAGAGCTTGCCTCCAAAAATTCTCCCGTATTGGTCCTAGTAATGTGCACCCTGTCCCTAGCATGGAATGTTTTGGTCCGCTTCTTTGGCGAAGAAAAAGACAGGATGCTAATCCCAAACCACCACAACCACAGTGGGTTGGACAGCCTCTATTCCCTTGCAACCTACCACGGTTGCTGCAGGTTGGGAGACCTCAATTCCCTTCCAATCACTAATCACTCACCCTTCCCCAGTTCAAGTCTTCCACATATAATCCTGGCAACTGTAACTTCTGACTACAGGTTGATATTCCTTCCAGCTTCAATTTTCTTGATACTGCAAGCTGCAGAAAAAAGGGTACCACTGCCACAAGCTGCAATTACTCATTGCTCATCAGCAATGAAGTGCACAACAGTCAATGGTTGTCATGCTTCTAAACTTTAAACTCTAAAGCTACAAATGATATTTTGTAGCATTTCTATGCTCACAATTTTGTCGTTCTTGACTCCATATGTCACCTTCCAGATTCTTCACAACAGTATTGAGAGAAAACTGATATGCTGGGCAGAGCATTGTGATTAAACACTGCCATTGAAGAGTCTAAAGGGGTATGGAGTCATATATCTGTGAAGAAAGTAAATGATTTCCTACATAAGCCAAATCGAGGGAATGCTATTCCACTTTGTTCTTAGGGATCATTCAAGTGAGATGACAATGAGGATGTGGCATTTTGGAAGAGCTCAAGTTGATTTTGGGGTGCAGAACAAACAAAGACATCGCCACTTCCGCAAGGCACTGATTTGAAGGCAGTGTTGTTTGATATTGATGGGACAATAGCTGATTCTGATCCAATCCACTTTCTTGCATTCCAAGAAATTCTTTCTGAGGTCAGCATTATATTTCCATTCCTCCCAACCAGGAAGATCACAAATGAGGATTAAATAGATATAGAAAGTCAAGTTGAAATCAACCACATATAGCTATCTTATACCTATGTTGCTCTACAAAAACTTGCAAATAGATAGACTAAAGGAGTGAAGATCTGAAATTGAGGGACAAAAAGGAATGATGACAAAGAGGGTGCAGGGGTCATGTCAGTGCAGGCTGGCTATAATGGGGGGGTGCCCATCACACATGAATTCTTTATTCGTGAAATGAGTGGCAAACTGAATTATGTGATTGGTCAAGAACTAATGCCTGAGATGAGCGAAGCAAAACGCATCCAGTACATGGATGAGAAGGAGGTTCAATATCGCAAGTACTTCTCTTTCATCAAAAGGAATTACATCTTTAGCTTTCAACCTGTAGAAATAGCCTCACATGAATTGAATAGGATCAGCCAATAAGCAAAGTGTGCCACTCATGCCACAATGTATATCATATGTTGACAATGTTGGTGAGACCTTCAATTCCTTACCAGAGTTTTAGACTTGGTCTTTAAATATGAATGAATGAGTAAATGATGGCACACATTTCCTGTTCTGATTCTTGAGTCTGTTTTTTTCTGGATGGGGTTTTATGGTTATTAGATTGGCAGCTAAAGATCTTCAACCCATCCCTGGATTTCATCTATTTGCTGAATGGGTGAAGAAACATAACCTCCGGCGTGCTGCAGTAACAAACTCTCCCCGCTTGAATGCTGAGCAAGTCCTAACCGCTTTAAAAGTGACTGACTTCTTTGAGCTTCTTGTGGTGGGGAATGAGTGCAAACGACCCAAACCATTTCCTGACCCATATTTGCAAGCTATCAAGTTCTTTGGCATTGATCCCAAACAATGCTTTGTGTTTGAGGTAGCCACAATCAGGCTCTTTCATCATGAAAATGCATACTTTGAGCCTATTTATCAGATACACTTCCATTTGGTAAATGCATAACATGTGACATTTGGTGAGTGCAGGACTCACCATCAGGTGTGAAGGCAGGAGTGGCAGCAGGTTCACCAACAGTAGGTCTGTTGACTGGACACCCAAGTGCAATTCTGACAGCATCTGGAGCATCACTGTTAATAAAAGACTACAACGACCCTGTGTTATGGGAGGCCTTGGGTGAACCTTGCCCCAAATCTGGTTCTCAATCATGCTCCACACCTTTGGAGCAACCGCAAGCAATGCTTGTCCACGATACCCCAAATATTTTCCAAGCACAAAAAGAAACTGGCATACATAAACATCCGGTGACACCTGCATTAAATGAGTAGTATTGCAGCTAATGGATGATGAATGATCAATAGAAAATAGACATGGAATTGGAAGAAAATGACACTAAGTAATCCGGATTGCTTTTTATCCAGCTCAAAGCCAAAATGGACACAAGGAAATGAAAAATAGTGTAATCGTCACCACAAAACAGCAAGAATCCTTGCATTTTTCATACAATAAAATGGGCTACTTTGACAGATTAATATACTTATGATTATCAGGTCACGATGAAATCACCAATCCATGATCTGCCTATTTCACCACACATTTAAGAGGTCACATTGGCCATATTCTAAATTTCTTTGACCAATGAAGCCAAACTCTGGAATGGGTTTCATATTGGGTATTTGTTGTGCCAATTGTTGTTAAAGAGGTATGGAACAAAAGGTTTCTGAAACAACACTCATTATAATGGTAATGTGCACCGGCACAAGGACCTTTACAGTGACACCCCTTTAGTGACATCCAAAGCAAAAAGGTCAATGTGATGTGCATTTTGTTACATTGGAATTTGTTGCGGATTGTCTTTCAAAGGTTTGAAACCCTACTACCAACGCCATTGAAAGAAAAATTATCATTTCACATTTTATGTTGATGGCCAAAAAAACTTGAATTCTATGATTCTATTTGGTAAACTCTTTGCAATTTGTTTGTCCAAACCAAATTGGATTCTGTCAACATATAATTAGATTTTGGGATGTATGAGAGGCGTTAAATAGTACATAACATAATTTGTTTCATACCTGCTTTGATTACAGTTCACAGTTTCTATGGAGATGCAATGACAAGGTCTAATGGATCCTCATGGATTAGATCTGGCATTTTGAGTTGAAATCATCCCCAAGGGCTTTACACTAGGAGTCAAGGCTGGCATAGAAAAAAAACTTTTCAATCTGCCCCAAGTTACTAACAAATGCTGAACATTATGGCCTTGTATTTGGCCCCAAGGCTGAAAAAAGGACACCATCAAATTTGGGAGGCCAATCTGCAACCCTTGGGGCCAATATTTCAGCATTTTATTGAATATCCTGACATCATTGTTCTAGCATTTATTTAGTAACTTGGGGCCAAACAACAATCCAAAAATGCTCAAAGTTGGCCCCAAGTTTTTTCGGCCCTGACTCCTAGTGTATAGCGGGGCCTTAGTCTACATAGGATAAGACCCCAAAAATGGACATGTTTAACATTAAAATTTTTGAATATATTTAATTGACATCTGACAAATAGTTACTCTAATAAAAATTAAATTGCCACAAAGTTAATGTTACAAGGATGGACAATTTTGATGGGTAGTTAAGGGTTTGACTTGAACCCTTTGTTTGTTGTGAACTTTGGTAAAGCCCCTGGACAAAGTTCGAAGTTCGAACCTCCGACCTGTACGTTAGCAAAGTCATTATGGGAACATTGACCGCGCGGTTCTTGAGCGGTCTGTCTTCAGCGCGGTCGGATCGCAGTGCAACTGAAGAGCAGCGCAGAGAGAACGAATCGGGCGCCCAAGAATAATAGGCCAGGTTTGTGAAGTTGGAGCTCCGATTGCATCTTCCCAAACCGGACCTCTGCGGGCGGGGCCTCTTCTAGATCCTCTCAAAAGAATATTTTTCCTGTTTGGTTTGAGGAAGAAAGTAGGAGAGGCGAGGAAGACAGAAGACGCGACAAAAGGTCGAGTAGAGAGCGGAGCAAATGCAGAACCGCACTGGGTGTTGAGAGGAAGGAGATGAGATCTGTGAAGGACGTGGCGATGAGGACGGTTTGAGGAAAGAGTCCTGCAAGTGGCATTGGTTGGGGCGAGCGGAGCAGGAGAGGAGATGGCGGCCCCACCCGCGCAGTACGCTCAGTGGTCGGCACCCGCACCCCAAGCTGATGGTCCTCATGATGAGGTCTGAGCCTCCTGCATCCCTGAAGACTTTTGCCGACTGCATCCACGCTCCCTGGTGCTGCGCACCAAATCCTGTTTGTTATCATCTCCGCTCTCAATGTCAGTTGACTGGTTATTCAAAGATGTTGGAAATCTAGGGTTTGTCATTTGACAACCGGTTACGAGGTTCACAGGGCTTTATATTATAGGCAGCTTCTAGTCTTGAAGACACGCCCCAATGTAGGATCTTTCAGCATACGAGCTGCTTCTTTCTCTCATCTCGTTCCCAACTGTAGGGTTTCTCTTTCCTCGCTGCGGGATAGCTCTCTTGGGGCTCTGATTGTGGTCTTTTGCCCATTACAAATGAAGCCAATAATAAGCTTTAAGAAAGAGCAATTTTGTCCCTCTTTGGTTTTCAACTTCTCAATGTCCTTGCTGCATGCACTGTTCTTTTGAAGAATTCTGATGAGATTGAATCCGTTAAATTCTTAACAAGGTGCATTATCCTGCACATCTTGTTGAGCTTTCTTTTCTTGTGTCTAGAGTGTGCATAATGTATCCCCATTGCGAGATTAGGTCATTGAAGGCCACTCAGGCTTTAGGCCTCTCCAAGGCTGCCTCATGGTCACAACACTAAATTTGGGATGTAGACTTGATCGATCATACTTGCCAGGTGTTTTTGAGCTCACTTTGCCTATTTCTTTGACCCTTTTTTAGTATTCACTTCTTATGCTCTTTTTGAATGGAGAGAAAGGAAGAATTTCTTTTGTTGTTGAGTTGAACAAGGTGGTATGCTTCAAAGATTCACTGCTATCATGCAGTAGCTGGGATCCGGTGTTATTCTTTATGCGGTCTCCAATCTTGCCCAGTCTGAAATCCTGAAATCTCATCTTTCTTTTAATAAGGCCCATAATTTTAGTGGTGAAAAGTGTGGGCCTTGTCTTCTGTTTCTTTGAGCTGTTTGGAAGTTTCATAAAATCCGATTAAACCTAGATTTATTTGTGCTGCCAGCTCCGCTTCTCTTACTGAAGTTTTGAAGTGGCTGAGTTCTTTCTACAAAGCTATTTTTCCTTACTGTCAATGACCTTTGGGGTGTCAAAACTCAGAAACACAGATGTTCCTTGTGTTAGTAGTTGCATTCTTAATGACTCTACAGGAGTAGTGGATGTAATAAAACAACTTAATCTTTCAAGATCAGAAGTTGATAAAGCTTCTCCACTCCTGTTGCAGTCTTTTGATTTCTCAACTCTATACACTAAAATTGACCTGATGGAAGCTTATATGAAAGTTCTGATCAATAAAGTGTTTTATCAGATGTTAAAGCTTCATTGTTTTAAGTTTTTGTTGGTTCAAAAAACTGCTTTGAACTGTAGGTTTTTGTGTCTGAAAAATAAAGAAGAGATAAATTTGTTTGAAATTCTTCATAGCTTTAAAGTTGTGGAGGCTTCAGATTTGATCTTTTGGTTGGATTTCTTGCTAGATAATTTGTTTCTTTGTTTTGGTAGACAATGTGCTTATAGACAATGTATTGGTATCCCCATGGGTACTAATTGTGCAGTCTATTTGGCTAATTTCTATCTCTTTTCCTATGAGTTTGATTTCCTAGAGCTTCTCTTGAAGTATAACACATGTCCTGTTGTGCTTCATAGATTGTCCCTTGTTCGTAGGTTTGTGGATGATCTTTTTGTTCCTGATTTTCCAGACTTAGAGAATTTTATGTACCTAGACCAATACTTTTTTGGTGGCAGTACATACCCAAAATCATCTCGTAAGTTGAATTGTACTTCTAAAGGCTTCTCTTGTAACTTCTTGAATCTAGCTGTGAAACAAAGTCCTCAAGGTATATCCTGTGATATCTTTGACAAGTGTTCTCAACCAGAGATTGAAATGATTCACATGCCTCATGTTCATTCCAATATCCCAATTACTGCTAAGTTGGGAGTTATCAATAGTCAATTTTGCAGGTTTTTGAGGCTTTGTAGTTGTAAAGAGTTCTTTGTGTCTCAGATGGTCAGTCTTATTGTCCTTCTGAAAAATAAAGGCTACCCTCTAAAGATTCTGTTAAACAGGACTAGAGGGTTGCTCAATATTGAAAAATTCCTTTTTGGAATTTCAGCATTTGGAGTATTCCAAACGGTTCTCTGTATAAAGTCTTGTAAGTGGGGAGCTTCTTGTAAGCCCACTTGGTCTTTGTTCCTGCTGTCCTTTTCTGTGTGTTTTTCTGTTTTTTGTTATCTCATTGTGTTGTTGTTTGTTGCTAGCCAGTAGCACAGCTGAGTCTTCCTGTTGCTTCCAGATTTGCTGCAGAATCTCAGTATGCATGTTAATGTTTTCACTGGCCTTTATCCACTATAAGGAGCTGATGAAGTCAGTGGGAAAGTTGTGATAGAGAAGTCATGATCATACATGCCACTGTCAATGGTCCCTGAACAGGTGTGAGACTGGCACTGTTGCTCACACTGCTTTCTTGGTTTTTTTAATTATTTTTTATTATTCTTATCATTTTTATAGGGTTTCTTGGTCCTTTGTTCTCTGTTTTGTCTTTCCTTCTTTGGAATTCTCTGTGGCTGGTTGAAGAAGTGTTAACCTCACTTTGCCTTTTCTTAATCATGAGAATGGAGATTTCTCAATTCTTATGAGAGATATTATTCTTTATGGATGAAGCAGCTTCAGAAGCAAATAAGGTGGCAGGCAGATAAAAGTAAACCATGCATGAGGGAAATTCTTTTTCATTTGGTTTTCTAGAAGCAAAGGAAGGAATATGGAGGTATTACAATGAAATATAGGCATTCACTTACTGAAGAACACCAGTCAGGTGTATTTTCCACACTTGCCTTAGAAATTCAAAGCTAATCTAAACCAAAGATGATCAAACTTGTGTTTCATTTGTGCTTCCTTATGGTCATTTCAGTGGATTTCTACTCTCTTCTAGGTTCGAACAATATTTGTACTAGGATTTCCTCCGGATGTGAAGGAGCGAGAGCTACAAAACCTTCTTAGATGGTGGCCTGGTTATGAAGCTTCTCAAATGAATTTTAAAGGTGACCAGCCTATGGGATTTGCTCTCTTCTCTACAGCCGCCATGGCCATGGCAGCTCGTGATGCTCTGCAAGTAAGTTTCTAAATTCCCAAGATACTTGTAATGACATTATGTGAACTTGCAAGAGTACCGATTGTCTCCCAGTTTCGGTGTTATGGTTTGCATTTGTATTTGACATTTGTAATTACTAGAAACTTAGAGTGAGCAAGGTTGTAGTTTTATGGAGGGAATTGAACTTGCAACAGTACCAATTGTCTCCCAGTTTTGGTGTTATGGTTTGTATTTGTATTTGACATTTATAATTACTAGAAACTTAGAGTGAGCAAGGCTGCAGTTTTATAGAGGGAATTGAATAACCTTAATGGCACAGAGCTTGTTCTTCTTTTGTATCTCTAGGTTTCTAGGTGTCCATGTCTCCATTTCAAAGTACTTTTTTGCTTCAGTGGTGGCAGGGTGACATTTGCCAAGGAAAAATACAAGGAGCTGACAAGGTAGTGTCTGTGTGCCACCTTATGTTTCCAGAACTTGGTGTTTGATGCAGACACAAACTCAGTGTTGCGAGCTGAGATGGCAAAGAAGAATTTATATGTGAAAAGAGGTACGTTTCCTGTGATCATTTCATCAAGATGAAGAGGATTTCATGTAGGACTCTGGATTATTCCATTTAGATAGATGTCCACTTTGACTGATCAGAATAAATCAGAGAATTGAGGTTCGTTTTCTGGTATCTAAATGTTTGTAAATCCCCTCTCAGCTTTCTTGTAGACTAGATTAGTCCAGAAACCATTCCCAGGGATTTCAACAGATCAGTAAACTGTACAATTTTCAGCAACTTCAATTTGTTTTAGTAGTGGATTGGATACAGGGTCCTCATTCCTTAATAATGTATGATACCCTACAGATTTTAGCCTGACTAGCTGGGTGGCGGTGGACCAGGGGTAGCAGGGGAGATTACAACAGGCTTCGATGCAAGTAAGCGGATGCGCACAGGTGGTAATGACTACTCACCAGCTCCCTATCCTGCTCCCTATGGTGCCCCCTATCCCAATCAAGTTGTGCCTGCTGCAGCTCCTTCTTGGGGCCCACAAGGGTTGGACTCTCTTTTCATCTAGTTTCTTCTGTCATCTGAACTTGTTCTTCTCTTTGACTTCTGACTCAGTTTTACTTCAAAGATAGACATCAGCTGAAGATAACAGAATGTCAACGGAGTGAAACGCCTTCAGAAAAAAAAATTCTTGTGAAACCTGTCAATATCACATGCACAAATGGTCCAATTAATCATGAACCTCAAAGCAGTTTGTTCTTGTCCATTTATGCCTGTTGCAGTTCAACATCTCTTTTATGTCAAGCACTTGTTGTTATTGATCAACATCCATGACATTTATTCTGAATGTTTGGGTTTGGCCAGTTATGTTGCACCTGCACCACAATATGAGCAATATGCAGGTTATGCAGTATCCCAACCTGTGCCCATTGCTCCCACTGGCTATGCCCCTGTGCAGGTATTTTCCTCACTTTCCATTTTAGCAAGCCAAGTTTTTATGCAGCAGTGTTTAGGCACCCCCCATCTGTGTCTGTAATTTGCTACATCAATTCTTTGAGCTGTTGGTACATGGTGAAAAATTGCTTGTGTTCCCTCTTTCTTGTGATTTGGTGTCCCTGTCTTGAGTATGCTGTCTATATATATTACATGGGCATGAATATTGAGAAAGAAAAGTTGGGGATTATACTGCTTTCCTTGAAAATGTGGAGTGATTGTATACAGAATACAAAAGACAACCCACCATGCAACACTCTGTTCATTGGAAATCTTGGGGAGGCTGTTAATGAAACTGAACTTCGAGGGCTCTTTAGCGGGCAAGCTCTTACACCTACACTTCATACTAAGAGTATCACCACAAGGTCATGGGAAGCAGAGTTCATAAATACATCTCTATCTTTGACAAGGAGCTAGTGTACCATATTTGTTGAAACAACACCCTGTACTCATTTGGTACCTAGTATTTTGAGATCTCCAATGGTATGTAATTTGGCCATTGCTTGTTGTCAGCAGTCAGCCTGGTTTTCGACAAATGAAAGTTGTGCGGCAAGGCAAAAATACTGTATGTTTCATTGAGTTTGTGGTATGTGTTTCTTGCCAATCATCGTCTAGTATGGCATTTAGCTCTCTAGTACAATCATGACTTTCTGTGGCTTTTGTTGTACAGCAGTGTAGCCCAGGAATAAAGCTTAGCTGAAATTTGTGCAGGATGTAAATACTGCTATGACAGTACACTCAAACTTACAAGGGGCAGTTCTCTCAACTTCAGACCGAGGAGGCATGAGAATACAATATCCTACATGCATGAGTTTTGGCCCGTTCCTGAACATTCCTTTTTTTGAGTCAAATGAGCACCATTCTTTACAAAAAGATTATTTTGCATGTCTCTTAGAAGAACTTCTTCCTGTCTTTTTAGAGTTTAAGAACTCAAGTCCTACAGTTCAGGGACTCTGATCACAGGTGTGTACTATCCTGTTGACATTTGGACACTACACTGATGGCATATTTGAGATGTGTCATGATAAGATTTCTGTCATGTCAGCACTGTATGACCATGTATACTTTTGAAGGACCACTTGATGGGATGGTTGTACCTTGACCTTGAAATAAGTATTCAAAGAATCCATATGGGAGGAAGAAAGATGGAGGTGTGCATCAAGGGGCAGAGGGAGGTGCTCAAGGTTTGACTGCCCCGGGTGTGGAAAACAATGGATTCCTGGACCACACCTTGCCTCCTGACCCCTCAATGCTCTTGTAACAACCATACTTCTTCAGGGTGTGCACATGCGAAGGCTTCTGGAGCAGCTGTCAGGAAGAAGAGTGATGTGCTCTTCCCCTTTAAGCCCCTCACTAGAAGCAGGGAAGTCATCATCATCATCATCATCACCCTTATACTCATCATCAGCATCAGCATCAGCATCAGCATTTGGATCTTGATGAGTACTGCATCATCAGCATCAGCATCAGAGTGTTACATATTGAGTTTAACAAGCATATTACTGTGCATCTATGGCATTGCAAGCAACTTTTGCACATTGGGCAGTGCGTATGTTTGAGGGTACATGCATCAGCATCAAAGAATGTAGAACTAGAGACACATACAGAGAGCATTTTTAGCAAATCACAGCATAAGTTGTGCATGAGGGATGCATCTTTTGGCTTATTAGAAATATACATTGCAGCCTCTTTGACGGATTTGCAGGTTTATCTAGATCTTGTGTAAAGCTAGTGATTCTGCTCTTTTCTGGAGGCTTGCATTTAAGAAATGCTCTTGATAGTGTAGAATATCAATGAATCTCTTCATCTGTATGCACTGTTCTATGCTCTTCCCTCAAAATCATTCTAGAGTTGCAATTTTGTGTCACTGTGAAAGGTGGAACAATTTTGTGTCAAAAACTCTAAGTTCTCAATACTGCATCTGCCGATTACTAATCTGGTTGCTATTTGGGTGGAAGTTTGCAGGGCTTGCATGTTGCTTTTACTGGAGTGAACTGATCTATCCATTAAGTTTTGATTCTTGAGACCTTTTAATGGAAGATCATTTCTCATTTTCACCAGGGCTAACAAAAGTCGGGCATGACAGCTTCATCAAGACTGTACCCAGATCAAGCTCAGTAAGATGAATTTGTCTACAGTGGGAACTGGCTCTTCCCCTTCATCCTGGCATATTGAGGTGCACAACCTTAAGAAGCTAGGTCTGAAACCCTGCAGTATTTTGAGCATTGTTTGGAATCTTAATTTTGGTGGGTGAGCTTTCTTCAGTCTGGTTCAGACTACCAAGAGTTCTTATTTGTTCCAAATCAGGGCCGGTGTCATTATGGTGCCCCCCCCCTCTTCGAAATGACCCTTCTATTCTTAGGTTATCTGTGATGTGATTCAAGTGTTTCCCCATCCTTTTTTATAGTGCTAGTCCATGACAAGTTTCAGGAGAAATCCTCTGTGTATATGACAATGTGGATATCTTATATGATCTTGGTAGTGCTTGGAGTTTTCCATAGAAGAAGATCATTGAATCCATTTAGGTGTATTTAAAGAAATACAGACAAATCTTTTGATTGGCCAGTTGAATTTTGAATAAACATCTCATGTGCCCTACCCGTATGCAACCACTCCATTCTGGATGTAGTGATATTATGAAATTATGGACCACTAGTAAAGCTTTTGATTGAGGACCTTCTAACACCATCTACAATTGTTTTCTTGTTTCTTTTGTGTTTGATTATTTGTTTATGTATCATTGCCTGCTGATTATCTAACTCAGAAGCATTGATGGATGGATGCTGGGTGTGATCCTTGGTGAAAAGATTGAATCTTGTCTGTTGATGTCTGTTGTTTCTCTTTGCCTTTCAGAGTGACTGAATTTTCAACAACTCCTTCAAAGTCATTCAGTAATGGAGATTTTGATCTCCATCGTGTTGAAAACCAATCCAAGCCATACTTAATAAATTGCTGGTGTGTCCAACTTAGGCAACAGTTATTGGTAATGATGAGGATGACAATCAAAGGTATTGGGTTATCTAACCTTTAAAGTTTGAACTTGCATGATTGAGTCCTCTATAGAAGGATTTGTGATACCTTTATTGTAGGATATGTGGGGAGAGGATTTGTGATGGGAATACACCCCAATGGTATTGGATCTTGATTGTTTATAAATGTGTAGTAGATTCACAAATAGATTGATTTTAATGACACATATGGGTAAGAGTAATGGGTGATCACCCTCGTTATCAAGCTTATGCATATTTTAGTCTCAAATCATGATTGTCTTGAAGGATGAAGTATTTGATTAGTGTTGATTAGATTATATCAAAGGTAATGGGTTGCACCATATGTGTTTATATTTGTTAGGTGTTAGGTCATGAAAAGTATTGTACATTTTCTCATGAATTACTAGATCAACACCTAACATTATTCAAACTAACAAAGTTGCACACATAATTTAAGATGCATGCAAATCTTTCATGTTCCAAAATGTACTTACCTATAAGAATCCAAGTTCAATTTACACACACATGATCACAAATCAAACAAGTTTATGTCAAACCAACTAGAACCCCATGATTGGGGAAAAAAGATCTAGATTAATCAAAGGTTATTTAATGTCAATCCAAGAATCTCACAATAAAAAGTAATGATTATATTTGCATTTTATCTTTCTTTGATTTTTAAAAAAATAAACTAGATAAATAGAAATTCAAAATGATAGACAATGTAATGTATTACTAAATATTTTATGTATATGGTGTAATGCATAATGCATGATGCAAACATGTGTATCAAACAATATTTTTTCTTCTTCAAAATTTTTAATAGTTGTAAATTTCAACTAGTACAATGATGGTGAATAAATTCATATTCACATAATACTAATAAACCTCAATCCATGACTACATCCATAATTGGGTTGGTACTCGTGTAAAACATCGTATGAGTACATGATTGCATAGCCTAAGATGGGAAAGTGTAGATAAAATTACATAGGTAACTAGGTTAACAAAAAACTACTTATGTTAATTTAAGGTACTTACCTATAAGGTAGGTTAACTTAGGTAGCTAGGATAATTGTATTTTAGGAGGCTACTAACTTAGGTATCTTAGTCTTTATGCGAAAGTTATATCAAAAAGAATCTTTTTCAATATATGGGATCACCCATTAAAGTTCATAAGTTATGCATAAACATATATGTAGTTATTTGCAAATCCAAATTTTAGTAATTGTTTGGTTGTTATAAATAAATTCATATTAACTTTTTTTTGGTTTTTTCCCATAATGCATGATGCAAACATTTGCACATTGTAGAGCTTGTAAATGTGTGTTTCTTACAAGGTGAACCTTTCCTAATTGGAAATATTTTTAAATAGTATGGGAAAGGGGTTTAAGAACTTACAAGTCTACTAAATGTTTCATTCGCGATAGAGCTACATATAAACATGTAATTTTTCTTCAGGTTTTGTAAAGATGGATGTAAAAGCAATCCAAGGATAACTTTGGAAAAGGTTGGTCCTTGGCATTTGTCAATTGTGAGAACAAAGTAGGGATGATGGGAACTTGTTCAATTGAAACAATGAAACTTTTGGTTTGGAAGTTTGATGAATATATCTCATTCCAATATTGGGTGGATGTCAATAATGTCAGGCATAAGTTCAAGATTTAAAACTTGGTCATGGAAAAGCATTTTTATGAATATTATTTCAGGTAAAGTGGATGAAACAAATATTGTATATTCGAAAGTTTCATCAATGACTTAATGGTGTGTAGTTGTAGTTTATGGCAACTAGTAGTCAATAACATGACCCAAGGTGCCATTTTAGCAACTTCCTTGGGTCTAAAGTTATTTTTTGTGCACGTGACAAGCATTTCCCACCACAAATTCCAAAATCATTAGTAAACAACTTGTTTTGTCATTACATAAATAGTTGAAACTTCAAGGTTCAAGAATAAAAAGAGGTCAAACAGTGGCCCTTAGTGACACAAACATGGAATTGTATTAGTGGAGATTCCCTTTGTATGGCAAATAGTTTTGCAAATGAATAGTTGAAGGCAACTCAAAATAAGTTTGATGTAAATAGAATATGCTTAAGTTCAAAAGTGGTTGTTACAATATTGAAGTATTTATGTCTCGAATTGATGGCCTCAACATCATGGTTATTAGGAATTCCAATGTGAAATCTTTGAAGAAATGTTACAAAATTCGAGTCATTTTGTTGTCGCATGATTGCTATCAAATAAACTAAATGGTTAATTTTTTGATAAAAGTTGTAGCCAGCATAGTTTTGAATGAATGCATTCAAAGAAGGGTAAATAATGTAGGGCCAATTGTAAGGCCAAGTTGGAGCCAATCGCCATAATAAAGGATGTGCATTCTGCTAACAACAATGGTGGGGCACTCATTTAACTACCTCAAATGTGCATATATCAATCCAAGAATCACTTGTGCACATTTTGAAGCCTTTTCGATGATCACTAGACATATTCCAGCCAAAGTTTCAATGTCCTTAATAGTGGGTTGGGCATTTTGAGGCTTTCCATGGAGATTGAAGTTGAATGTTGCATGAATTGTTCGACCTTTAACATTAACAACAACAATTCACATTTGGGCAACGACCATGATAAAATTCGGTCATTGCCAATTATAGGTTAAGGTCAATAGAGGCTAAATGACATGACTCTTACCAACTCTTGCATCTCCACCAAGTCAAGCAAAAAGAAGTTCTATAAATGTAAGATTATCATGAATTAACAACATGTACCCCGCCAACATGAACATGGCATGTTTCTTTTGGTTAAGATTAAAAGAAAATGAAGCATCTTTCAAAGAACAGTGCATTTTAAGAGGAGATGAATTAGGAAGAAAGGGTGTCCAATCCATATGAATTATAGTTCTTGCAATCATTTCCATTGTGACCGGATGCATATTGAAGTCAATAAATGCAACTTAAAATGTTGGAGGATTGAATTGGCATGTGGAGTATCACAAAGATATTTCATCTACCTTGAAACATTGTTGGATCCATGTGGCGAAATATGATGGAAGCAACATGTGAAAATGAAATGAATAGATTTTCAACAACTACAGTTAAATTAAGTATGGCATTAAAGTAACCATATATAGACTATGAAAGGTCAAGGTTTTCCATGTCATTATCAAAGTCAAATTCATGATTTTCATTTGGATCATCTTCAAAATACTCATAATTGTTGTAATAAGGTGCATTTGGTGTGAAAAAGGTGGTGCCATTTGGGTGATCCAATAAAATTTTAGATATGTGATTGATACCACACATCTCATTTGCTCTTCGTTTGTAACATAATAATCGTAACAATGCTTTATCTTGGCTTGCATGGCAACATATTGGTTGTGTGATTAAAATGTGTGTCCCCATGAAATATGATCACCCAAAAGGTCCTTAAGGTAATGAAAGGGTTTGTGCAATATAATTAGTGTCTGGAAGTAGGAAAGGCACTTCTCAAGTGTGAAACCTTCTCATGATATATCCGACAATTGAACTCTTGAAACATTGATAATACATTTAAGGGTTTGAACCTTTAGTTAGTGGGAAGTCCATTAAAAGTGGGGTTTTTTTAATAGGAATTGTTGGATGGAAGTAATTTTTTTGTAAATTGTGGTGAACCCATAAAGGGACAAATGTTCCAATGAGTCTAGACATCATGAATAATATGTAATGGGTGTGTAGATAGCCACATCTCCATTCTTTGATTTTACAAGTGAAACCTCCATGATATTTGCATTCATCAAAGTATCCAAAAGGTGTTTGATGAATAACATGGCAAATTCATGAAAATCATAAAAGGAACCACTTCAAAGTAAATATAGGTATGCCATCGAAACTGCAATATCTTGCTTAGAGGATAGAAAACATATCATGTTTGATATCCGTTGGTGTCCTTTTATGTTAACAACTACATTGTCAGGAAGGTTAGATTTTTTATTAACCCGTTTGTCAAATGCATTTAAATGGAAGGCAACTAAATTCTCAAACTCATTTTGGTTTTTGGTTGTATACTTCATAATGTAATATGTTACATCATGTCCATTTCCACCAATGAGGCAACATATGTCACGATTGCATTTGAATGTGGTAACAACTACTAGAGAATACCCATTGATGTATTTGTTGCCGATTCAATGCTATGGAATGATCTTGAAATTAACATTAACCACTATCATTGAAGTGGTTGATTGGGGGAAAGCAAAGTGGCACACTATTCCAAAGGTGTGCATGCAAACTTCTCGAAACAAGATTTTGAATGAGCCTAATAGTGGCTTTGGTACTTTAATAATGTTAAGGTTAATACAATTGAATCCACTTTGAAGGTGTTGGATTTTGCATTTGGAAAAGGTAATGGATCCGGTGCATTAATGAAGTTTTCAACCTTAGTAGCATTGAAAGTTTCAAGTTGAATACCTATGGAGGTCATTAATTGGTAGTTGTTTGCCTTAAAAAATGTTCACTAGTGAAACAAGTTTTACATTTTGAACAATTCATTACAATAGGAGCACATGCATTCTGCTTGGCCCTTTTGAAATCAAAAAGAAGTAAGATTAGCACTTGGAGAGGACCATCATAGTCATGACAAATAGCCCCTTTCAAAATGTGTACTTCTGTTTAGATAAGTGTTGTTTTATGTGCAATGAGGTAGTTCATAAAAGAGGAATTTGTATTTTTAACAAGTTGTAAAAACCAAGTGGTGGTGGTTGGCATGCCATGGGTATACACCAACTAGTGGACATGGAGGTTCCCAGATCATTGGGATTATGTGGATGCAAATAACCTTTTAAAAAGCCAAATAGTCCATCACTTGGAATTGGACATTGCAATTTTCTATCTCACTCCATTAATATGTTGATGACAATATTGATGATATGGTCAAAATATCATGCACAAGCAACATGATTGTTGGCTGATATATTGTTCTTTTAACAAACTTGGTAAGATGGTGGTGTCCATATGGCAAAGCTAGTCATTGGAAATCACCCCAACATAGTTGATGTGCTAGACACCTATATGAATTATTGTGTGAGGAATTACCATTCATTAATTGGTTTATTTGATATTACAATTTTGAGTTGGTAAAAATCATATTAGGAAAGGAGTGAATGATTACCTACACTATTTGGAATGATAGTAAAAAAGTGGGATGGTTGGCCCAAAGCTATTGATTGTGAACACATGCGTGTTTGGGCCTATTGTTGTTCCTCATTGGAACCTTAATAATGTTTGAGTCCAATAGGAATCCCAACTTGCAATGCAAATACATGGCCATTGTTAGGTGGCACTTGCAAAGGCACTAGTAGACCTTGGAGGAGGCATGTGTGATGGGCATCTTGATAATTGAACTACACAAAACAATTATTTGTAAGTAACACCAAAATCAAATGTATTTAGATGATTATTAATTGTTATGAATTTAATGTAAGTCAAAGGGCAATGAATCAAACCTAGAAAACAAAATTCTCTCAACTTACAATGGTTGCTTATGTCACATCAACATGGTGGACTTTGCAACAAACATAGACAAAGGTGTTTTAGATGAATATATATTTTGTATCAAAGCTATGTATTTGCCTCATTTATTTTGTAGAAAAAACCTTATATTTATATGATTGAACCATTATTAGAACAAGCATAAGAATATAATACATATGATATTTATGCTTATTATAATACATAATTTTGTTTAAATGTTATGGCAACTTCAAGGATTTTCCATGTCAATTCCTTTGTCATGTAACACCCCTGATGAAATGGCACAACTTATTTTAATTATAGAGAACTTAATATTGGTTGCAAGCAAGTAAACATGTGTGACATTACGACACACAAATATGTTGGAGTAACATTCTTGTTGCTTTGATTGGGTGTTTTGGAATGTGCAATTTGCCAACTATATTTGCCATTATACTACCAGGATGTTTTTACAGATACTAATGGTAATGAAAGAGAAACAAAGGGGTGGAATTCAAGTGAGAAGGATACACATGTTGAAGGTTGGCAAATGGATGTGAGAGATGATGTTGGTGTAGAAGGGGAGATTTTGGAAGGTGAGGAAAAGGAGGGTACATGGGAGTTTTCCACTTGCGCTAAAAAGAAATTTAGGGCTAATAGTGAAAGGGTTCATGTAGCTTAAATGGCAGCAAGATTGGTTGCTGCATAAGTTAGTTAATTTTATTTATCATGTTCAAGTGGGGTGATTATGATAAAAGACAAAAATATGAAGCTTTAAGGAAACAATTCAAGTGATTGATTCTGGATGGGTTATTTAGTAGGCCCCTTTTGTAGATAGAAGTAGTTTTTGACTATCCAAGGAGTCTCAAAACAATTTCATGACTTGTGAACTTCCTTGAGTTTGCATGTTAGGTGTTTAGTTCTAAGTATATTGTTGGACAACCAGTGACACAACTCTCAGAAATAAAGACAAAGAGAAAAAAAGAAACATTGAACTAATTGTGTTTACAACAAGTTTTAATCTTGAACTAACTTTTAAGTTGTACTAAATTTTTTGCATTATCCATCAATTGATCTTGCAAGTTGTTCCAGCTAATTTATATTTTTGTAGTTAATTGTTGATTTCATGATGAATTAGACATGGCATCAATCTTAGATCCCCATTCACCACCTATTTGAATTTGTTACTAAGTTTGAAATTTTTTTATTAAAAGTTGTTTTTAACCTTCAATGGATGATTTTATTTTTATTCTTTTTCATTCGAGAAGATCAAGATCAAAAAATGATCAAATAGAATTTGGACATAATCAGAAACATAACCAAAGATTTGCATACAAAATATTATTCCTCCATCATGACATTTGTTCAATAGAAATGAATGGTGGCAGGAGTCATCATGGAAGCTTGTGGTATCTCGACAACATGAATTTGATCAAATCTCAATTACCAATACTAGTCTTGGTTCTAATAATACTCATTCTAGCATCTCATTTTCCATCTCTAACTCAAGGAATAGTAGTTGTAGTAGAGCTACAGTTGAAAGTGTTATTGCAACATAAAAACAACAACTTTAAAACTTTGGATGCCAAAAACAACTGCATTGATCCTCTAAACCATTTTCAAAAATACAAAGATGGCTATGATTTCAAAAGTAAACATTATTGGGAGGTATGTGAACAAGACCCAACATGCTTGCTATAAGTCCTTAAAAACTGGTCTGGGAAAGTTTGTGACTATTGGGAATTGCAACTATAATTGTAGTTGTAATTATATGATTTGATTTGATTTTTTTGCTACTTAGAGTTTTGGAGTTTGTTTTAGAGGCTAAGATATTAGGGGCATAGATGGTGTTGCAGTCCGTGATCTTCACAAGAATCTATGGATATGCAATTGTAACAGCATCGGCACTCTTGGGTTTGCTCTTATCACTCCTAGTTTGTTTGCTCCAAATCCCTTCTTCGATGGAGGTGTTGTGCACATCGCTCCTCCTTTTGTCACTTTAAGATTTTGCCTTGTGCACCTACTTCATACTCCATTCTTTGTCTTGTTGTCATCATCCTCTTTATTGCCACCATGTATGCCTCTCTCTCTCTCCTTTCCATTTTTTTGCGTTGTTTGTTGGGCTTGTCATCTTGTTATTGATGTTTTTCTTTTTCTTTTTCTTCTTTGCAACTCTTCATGCTTGTAGTAGCAAACACAACAAACCCAACACACACACACACACATATTTGAAATTGCAAAGAAATCTCCAAAATGGTGACTTGAAACTAACATTACATTGAATGAAAATTGTACCCAAAATCAAATATACAAAACTTGTTAAAACACCCACTCCAAAATTAGGCAGCAACATTTGTATCATTCGATCCAATGGTTTCAAGATTACTTGTGGTTGTTTTTTAAAAATAGGAGTGACGATAAAGAACATCAACTTGGGTGAGGTAGAAGGTACCAGGCCACAAAGTAGATTATGAACTCACATGGATGAAATCCTTAGCACCATATTGTGTTTCCATTAGATGCATGGTGCTCACAAAAGTCTTCCGATCAACAACAATGCAAGAATCAAGTTTCTCAACAATGTTCACTTTATCTACAATTTTAAACACTTAATAGGGTGTTCAGCCTTGACAAACCTTGAAAGAAAAGGGATTGGAGGTAAATGCACTTCCATATGAAAACATCAATAACCTTTTACCATTAAACAATTGTATTTTGGTGTGCAGAAAAGTGGGAAGACCTGCATACAACAAAACACATTACATGTTGCCAAGTTTTTTTGGCAACAAGGTCAAGGGCACAACCTTGGAATCATTTTTTTTTAACAGTTGTTGTGCAACTTTCTCATCATAATTCACAAGGTTATCAGCAAGAAATAAACTTGCAAATGGTTACAACTTGTTAAACACATCAACTTCCACCAAACTAGGATAAGTGCATTTTTTTTCCTCACAAAAATGTTTTTTTCCTTTTGATAGGACAACCAAGCCAAGCACACATTATTGAGAAAATAAGAACGTCAACAAAAGCAACAGATCAAACAAAAAGTGCACACCATGAACAACATTGATGCTTATGTGCACGATAAAAATAATGTTCTGCTTAGAAGCCTTGGCACCACAAAACATTTCGGGGAAATAGAATAACAGCAAGACCAATATAGACACAAAGGGACATGACAAGAATATGAAGCAAACCCTAGCAAAAATCTCATCACCAAAGCAGACACAAATGATTCTATACACAATTATCCAACTCCCATGGGTGAATAGGCTACAATAACTTGGTCTTCAACACATAATTTTTTTCTCAAATGTGTTTTCAGATGTTTAATGAAAACATAGTACAAATAAATAATAACACATGTGAAGAATGGTGCACCATATCAAAGTTGCCATAGATGACTGCATTAGAAGATAAATACAAGGTTGAATAAAAAGAAAGACTAACCCTTTCACTGAAAAAAACTTCATCAACAGGAAAAATTACAAGAATTTAATTTCTACCATTGAAATCACCTTTGTCCTAACATAACCACTAAGTCATTACCAACTATCCATTACCTTCATCAAGCTTGACATCACACATCTATGTAGCAAATTGGAACATCTAGCATGCACCTATATACTTCACACAATTGGAAAAGATTTGCCTGTAGAGTAAAAAGGCACCTACACCTAAAACAAAAATGAGCAATCACCATTATTAAATATTGAAGACAACCATTTGCATATAAGCAATTATTAAAGACTTGACAAACTTATTGCCACCTCGAGATAAAAAAGTTGTAGTTAATGATTTGTTAGTGCACCATGACCACAACCAATGCCTAGCCAACTTAAATTTCAACTAACCAATAACTTACTTCTTGTGCTCTTTTGTTGTATGCGCAATGGGTCTTTATAGTCAAAATCTAAACTCAAGACTCACTAGCACTACCATGGAGTTACACGAACTTCAATGTATTATTAAGAAATTGTACATGAGTACATAGTTCTTTTTTCATTCCTTCAAACTAATGTTGTCATGCATGTAATCTTTTGACCTTCTCCCCATCAGCACACTTAATCTTTCAATCTAATACATACCCACAAATGTTTGTTTAGGTCTAAATTGAAACCCACAAAAGTTATGCAAGTATACAAAGCACAAAAAAATATGAACTAATAGTTGCAATCACATAAGAGGCAAATCAAAAGTGTCATGGAAGAAATAAAAGGAAAAACCTATTTACAAGGAGAAAAATAACAATCATTATTGAAAGGAAAAGCCCATGGCTTCAGGTTTAGCCCTATGATTAAGACAAGATTTGAGAGTGATAATCAATGACATTTTTTAATTACATTTTTAAAATGTCATAGTAACAAAAGCAATTGCAATTGTAAACTTGGCAAACTAACTAGCTCACAAGCATGTCAATATATTCTCAATACATTTGCTTCACATTAGATAAGTATGTTTTAAGTTCTTCAACCTAAAAAGACCCAAAACATCCTCAAACCTTTGAATAATAGAAAAAGCCTTTAATGCAAATAATCATAAAATAACATGCTTCTTTCTACAACTTCATTCAACAATGATAATGAAAGTAAAAGAATACACTATAAAAAGATATTGATGATTATAGGGCTTGGTTCACCATGGAGTAGCATTTCAAACAAAAAGAAAGCTTAAACATTACCTCTTCATCATGCTCACTCATAAGTTCTAAAGCCAAAGTGTGTCACTATTGTAAGGACTTTAACTAGTAAGCAAAACCAAGGAGTACCTCATTGAGTAAACCATTTCCTCCAAAAGAAATTTGGATTTAGTTTATTGGTAATAAATAACCACACTATTGCAACTCAATTAATCCTTCAATAGTAAAAAGGTATGTTAACAAAAACACACAACTTAACTTCAAAATAACATAATAGGGAACATTATTTGATTAATAATGATTGGCATAGTTGTGATGACCATTTTTAATCAAAACCCACCTTCTTTCTGAGATTCATAATAGATTTTTCAATTTCCTTGATTTCAACATCTATTGTTGCCACTAGGTCTTCTATGTCTTCTTCAACAAGCAAAGTTTTATCTTCAATGGCAAATGATTTTGTCTTTTCTTCAGGTCTTGCACTTGTCCGATCTTCTCATCTATCAATGTTTTCAACGATTTGGCCTTCATCTTGGCCTCAAAGATTTCAGGCAACATAGATTGGGTTAAATGACTTTTTGCTTCAACAAGTTCTTCTTATAGCCTTTGCACATGGGCATCACAAATTGCAATTGCACAATTGTAGTATCCAAGAGCCTCCTTTGGTTTCAAGTCTAGCTAATGTGCAAAAGCTATCTTAAAATGCCTATTCGAAGTTTCATGCACTTTTAATTTCATACACTACTGCATTTATCTCACTCACTTGCACTCTAATGTTAAGTATTTCATTTGATTGAACTACAATAGGTTTACCAAGTTTTGCCTACAACAGCTTGTAAACACAAATCAATCCTCAAAACATTAAAATGTTAAAATCAAATAAAAACAAAATATTTCCTCAAATTCAACAAGAATCCAACACTAAATTGTGTGATCCATGGCACACCATCCAAATAGTAAATGTGACATTTAGTGTGATTTCTAAAATTGTATAAACAAAAGGCCACAAAATTGAAACTTATTGATGTGCGTTCTCCATCAATTGAAGGTCTACACAAAAAAATATCAAATAATAAAAAGGCAAGGTATATACCAAGTGGGAACCATATGATGTCAGTTCACCTTCCTTCTTGCGCAAATGGGCTTCTAACTGTTCATAAGTGGTAATAAAAACCATGTTTTTTCCAAAATGGGGGAGTGGAAAGAGAGGTCGTTTGCTGAAGCTAAACCTTTCACCTATCCCATGCTCTAATGTGGCATCTAGAAAGGCTTGCAAATAAAAGCTTTCTTCCATGTTGCCATGACTACTCATACTTGGCTACTACATGTTGTGGTTCATTTTTGTACTTGTTCTTCCCCATAATGAATCACAAAGATATATATATGAAAAAAAAATCACCCAATGTTGATACATCATCACAAGAAACGTTCACTCAATGTCCATGGATGGATCTCTTAGACCTATTCTACAAAGTTCACAACCATTAAACCCTAGCAAAGGATGGAAATATCACCCAAGTTTCAATCTTTGTTTCAACCCCCTTAAAAGCACATGAAACATGTTTATTCTATTTTCTTTCAATCGAAGGCATGCCAACAAAAAAATACTTACATGAAAGACATCAAATCAAACACACATAACCACAAAAGATATGTAATTATAATTAATGAAAGGTCTCCTTCTAAGATCATTTAGCCTATTGGAAAAGTCCATAGAGATTGAAAGAGAAGTGTGTTTTATGGGACCTATTCCAAAGCTTATATGCAAGTTTTTTTCTCCTTGATATCATGCATGTATTGTCATGTCATTGTTGCAATTTTTTCATCGAACTATTTGGCTTGACCTTTTTGAACAGTAGTAACTTCAATCGTAACAAGCTACTCTTGTTGATTTTTTTGATGTTCATTGTCTCTCCTTCTCCAATGATTACAAGAGTGAGAGATAATGTGCACACGTGAACGAAATAGAATGTGAGACAAGACTTGTGCGAAAAGATGAAGATTAAGGTTTTTAGATTAGGGTTTTCACATTACGCATCTCAACCATTGTAGGACAAGGATTAGGGATTCTTAGATTATGTGTATTTTCGTATTTAAAAGAAATTTTAGGGCACACAAATATACATGGCTTGAAGCCATAGACTCTAGATGGATAAATCCATAGAATGGCCTCTTGTTGATTGGTGTGTCTTGGAATTTCAAAATGCTAAAGATGAGACTCAAGACACACACCTTGGGATATAACACTTTGCCTCCCCAAACAAGAAAAAACTAAAACTTTATTCACACTAAATTATGTTACAACAACAAATAAACCTTTATATAAAACATGGTGTTTTTAATAAGTACCTAATAAACTTTCCATCAACCTAATGTCCAAATAATCAAGGACGCAATTTTTTCTAATGCCCATTATAATGCATAATGATGGATGAATTTCATTAGTTTTTCATTAACAATGTTTTAAAATCCTTATAATTATGTCATATGAGCTATGATGATCTCAATAAATGTCATGAATGATGCTTGTGGGGCCCTGTTTGGTGAAACATAAATTATGCCTTTTGAGTTGAATTTTTGCACATTTAATTTTTTTAAAAAAAATCTTGAAATGCTTTTTTGAGTTATGTTTTGAAAAAATATTAATGTATTTGGAAGGCACTTTATATTCATGAATATCCCTCCTATAAAATGAAAGGGATTTTATAGCTACCATTTACGATTACAAAATATCCTATGCCTACCTATACATAGGATTTTTTGTGCTCTTAATTGGTAGGCTTAAGATCATTCCCATTTTTATCACCTTGTGATCACATATGTTTTGGCATATGATAAGGTGCACTTCATGTTATATGGTGGGTATAATTCATGTAAATGAAGAACAATCTCAAAATGTAAAGGTTAGATTTGGTTATTCCTTCATCCTATGTCTTTTACCCTACATGCACACCTAGTAGATGTAAGTAGATGTAAGAGGTTGCTTGTAGGTGTATGGTATCTTTCATTCCTATTGTTTCATGGTCTACATACATTTAAGCAATAACAATTGCCTCATGTACAAAGTACAAAAAGAATCTAACTAATTCCTTGTCACCTAAATAGGTACATTTATCTTAAGGTCAAACCCTAAGACATACATATAATAAAGTCTCATATAAAAGCAATGATGAAGCCTGGTCCACACCAATTGTTACATCTTAGAACTTGAAATCCTAAGAATTCACACTTGTATAATACTAGGATTTGAAGGTTATGTCCTCCTACCCTAGAAGTGCTATGAGCTAAAGAGCATGCCCCAATTCTTTTCTTTTTACGATGTTTCACTTTGGGACCCACATTTGGGTCTCTTAAGGAATTTGGGGGTGTGTCAAAAACACCCCTTAGCTTTTGAAAGTGGATTTGTGTGGAATCAATTACATTATAAACCAAAACCCACATAATTTTGTAAAACCTACCATGACTTTAATAAAATCTTCCCCCTTGTGACCAATGGATTTTGGTTTTTGAAATTGAATTCATAGCACAAACAAATTCATGAAATACCATGTTAATTAATGACTTATCAATTACAAATATCTCATTGCACCATAAATAATTAGCACCATAGGATAACTTGTAAATAAACACACCACTTTAATGCCAACATGTATAACACATTTATATTTCATGTCTTTTTTCTTAATCACAGATCTTAGCTTCTCGTCCAATTATAAAACAATATTTTTGGTCACTTTTGAAATCTTCCACCCATTTTAGTTGTCATATTACGTCATGAAGAAGTTGGAATATCATGTGGTGTTCCTAGCTTTGACCAAATCACCAACCTCCTTACTTGTTAACAAATCAAAACTATAAAACAATCTATTGTGATGTAAAATAGCTCTAGTCCTCAACACTTCAAAAAACAACATGTTTGTATATTAACTAAAATCTCCCATAAGGTTGTTTGTCAAATCATCATCATCTTCAAAGTGTAGGTGTTTTAGTGCTTACGAAAAAAACACAAGATTGAATTGTTTGGAGGAACATTTTCAATGTTTTCATGGTTTACATTGCCCCAAAAAAACAAAAAAAAACATAGAAGGAAGAGCTTTGAGACAACAATAGAAATGTGCAAAAAGAAGAGCTAAGTGTATTTATAGATAGAAAGCATTCTGCTTTTCTCTACATGCATTTTGTTTTTCAAAATGCCCATGGTCAATTTATTATTTCTCGGATGGTTATTTGATTGGTAACCACTAAGTATGAAGGGAAAATAATAAATAAATAAACAAGTGTTGGGCTTTACATTGTGCAACACCCTTAGGCTTGGGCATTATCCTATACATGTAAAACATTCTACATTTTGTGGTAATGCAAAATGGAGGTGGCTTAATTGTGTAATAGGTCATTGCAAAATAATTCGTGCATAATAAGTAAGTTGGCACCTTGTAATTTCACCCAATTTTTTTTTCATATTATTTATTTGTACCATGATACTCGATGAGTGTGAATACCCACTAGGCATCATTGTAAAAATGAAAATAAATAAATAAATAAACATGTTTCATTTTATCTCGTGTAATGCCTTCAACAATGTTTCTTTTATTAATAAATTTCAGCCAAATCCCTACATGTGTGACCATTTGGCTACCCCTAAGCTTGAAAAAAAAATGAAATAATGAAATAATTTGTCAAATTTCAAATTAAGTTGCAAGAAATTCGCAAGACCACCCATGAAAAAAAACATTTTGTCACTGTCATGTGGCCTTTACTTGCCATTTGTATGTGTGCATCCACTTTTCAATAATGTTAGGGTTTGCTACATTCTACTTTTGTTAGGAAGGAGGAGCCAATTTTTTCTTTTGTCTTCATTCCTACTTTCGCCGCATCTTCTCACATGCGTTGGAAATGGAGGAGTTGTCAATATCATTGATGTGCATAGTTGGTTCACCAACTTTGCTTATTGTCTCCTACATGCCATCGTGAGGAAGCTCCTACTATGCATTGAAGCCTTATGCAGTTGCTAACTCACTAGTGGACCATGGCATTGTGACAATGTGCACATTGCATTTGTTGTTTTGAATTTTGAAGTTCAATAACTTAAGTTCTTTAATGCTCAACATTCAATTCATTCATGTTTTCCTCTTTGACAACATCTTGTGCTTGTCAAGGATCACAATCAAATTGATTTTTTGCTCTTGAACAACTTGGATAGTCTTGTTAAAAGATAGGTTATCCATATATTGGGCCACTTATGAAACCTGTGACCCTTGAATGAAAGAAGAAATTAATAATCGATAAGCAAATTCACATTGCAAAATAACTAAGGGATGGTTAACACTCACCTCCATGGTCTCACTTGTTAGGGGCGTTATGAATGCCTCCTTCACTTGCTCCTACAAAATAGAAAAAGAACTATAAAATCAACTACAAAACCATCTGCAAAAAAATCTGCAAAACCAAATAAAACAAGAAATCAAAAGGAAAATTTAGTAATGAACTCAAATAAAAAGAACAAGAAAAAAAAAACCCAAGCTTTAGCTTTTCATGACGCTGATAGTAGCTAAGAAAAGTTTGCAAAATAATGAAAAAAAAGAACTGGAGCTGCTCGAGTCCTTATTTCCGACTCATGCTTGAGCTCAGGTTCCATAATCCCAACTGAACTATTCCCAAGGCCAAAAATAACTTGGATTTTCCTACAATTTAAAAAAAAAAAAACCAAAAACCTGATCTCAAGCTCAGGTCTTTTTTTTGGGACTCGAGCTTGGACTTGGGTTCTTCAAGTCCAACTAAACTATTTTCAATGTCGAAAGTAGTTCGACATTTCTTAAAAAAAAAGGAAGGACAAACTTGAGCTCATGTTAAGGTGTTTCTTGTGGACCTGAGCTTGAACTCAGGTTCTACGTGCCTTGTCAAATCATTGTCGATGCTGAATGTAGCTCGAAACAACATGTAGACCAAAAAAAAAGGAACTTGAACTTGGGTTCATTGCATCCCCACCTTGTTGAACAACTCTTGGTGCCGAGAGTAGTTCGGCTAAAACATGACATAAAATTTATTTTAAATAATAATAATAATATATTAAAAAAAAATTGAGTTAAGCTTGAGTTCATTCCCCCCTTGTTGAGCTACTCTCAGTGCAAGAATCATAGAAAGAAAAAACTAAAAAAAAAAACCCAAAACTCAAGTTCGAGTTCATTGTTTCCACCCCACCCCTCGGCCCCCACCAAGCTACTATCAACGCCAATAGTAGTTTGGTAGAAAAATCACAAAAAAAAAAAACAAGGGACCCAAGCTCAAGTTCGGGTCCATTTCTCCCTTAGTTGAGTTACTTTCAGCATTGAAAATAATTTGGTGTAAGAATCACAAAAAAAAGGGGGGGGAGGACACTCGAGCTCAAGTTTGGGTCCATGGCTCCACCCTGCTAAGCTCTTAATGCCAAGAGTAATTCAATGCATAATCACGGAAAAAAAGGGACTTGAGCTCAAGCTTGGGTCTATTGCTCCCCCCCTTTGAATTATTTACAACATTGAAAGTAACTTGGCACAAAAATCACAAAATAAAAGGGATTCGAGCTTAAGTTTGGGTCCATTGTTCCCCACCACCAAGTTACTTTTGATGTCAAAAGTAGATCGGCACATGAGTCACATGAAAAAAAAAATGGACCCAAGCTCAAACTTAGGTTTGAAATTCGAATTCAAGATTGGGTTCGATTTCAGACCTAAGCTTGAACTTGAATTTGGGTCCATCATTCCCCCTGCCGAGCTACTTTCGTCACTAAGATTAGTTTGGCATAAGCATCATAGCAAAAATAAAATAAAATGGAGCTCGAGCTCAAGTTCAAATTCATGGGTTCATAATGTCCCCCCTTCATCGAGCTACTCTTGGCGTTGAGAGTAGCTCGGCTTAAGCGTCACGAAAAAAAAAACCTGAGCTTAAGCTTAGGTTCAACCTTTCCCCCCCCCCCCCCCTCCCCGCCCTTCACTGAACTATTCTCAGTGCCAAGAATAGCTTGGTGCAAGAATCACAGAAAAAAAAAAGCAAAAAAAAAAACAACCCAAACTCAAATTCGGGTTCATCATTTCCACCCCAACCCTGCACCCCCCTTGGGTGTCGAACTACTATTGGCGCCATGAATAGCTTGGCACAAGAATCACAGAAAAAAAAAAACAAAAATAGGACCCAAGTTCAAGCTTGGGTCCATCACTCCCCCTTGTTGAACTACTTTTGGCGTGGGTAATCGCTCGACATAAGAATCATAGAAAAGAAAAAAGGGTCCCAAGCTCAAGTTTGGGTCCATCACTCCCCCTTGCTGAGTTGTTCTTAGCGTTGAGAGTAGCTCGATGCAAGAATCATTAAAAAAAATGCAAAAAAAAGGGACCATAGTTCAAGCTCGAGTCCATTATCCCCCCCTCCCCCCCCCCTTTCCGCCCTTTAGATGTAAAA
>Ga0116229_10001604_pt1 | contig 35730 bp, 20 predicted proteins | sample S1TSphgellanicum_3_FD_87313 | JGI IMG/M metagenome (GOLD analysis project Ga0116229, IMG submission 87313) | Host-associated microbial communities from peat moss isolated from Minnesota, USA - S1T2_Fc - Sphagnum magellanicum MG | ecosystem: Host-associated > Plants > Peat moss > Unclassified...
AAAGAACCAAAGAACCAAAGAACCAACTCCACCCAAAAACCAAGCACCCACAAACCCCAAGAAAATTTATATAGCTTATGAGGCCCACCCCCTCCCCCCGCCGGAACTCCTAAAATCAGATCAGTGTTTTTTTCTTGTGCCGAATTTTCGTAAAATGGCGAATGTTTTTCAGAAAATGCCAAAACAACAAAAAATTATGTGATTTCTAGGGATTGTTTTCCGCCATTTTGCGAATGAAATTAAATTAAATTAAATTGGTCACATCTACTTAGACTTATGCAGCACTTCCTAGGTCGCCACGTGTAGCAGCACTTTTGTAAAAATCCTTCAATTAAATTTACCTAGGATAGTTGCTGTTTAATGTTGATTAATACTTGGGTTCCTTGCCAGTGAACCTACTTGAGGAATTTGAAATTAAAAAAAAAACCCCTGTCCCAGACATAATTACCTTATTTGGATTTTAAAAAATTTCTTCAAAAACAACAAAATTTTCCTAAATGAAAAAAAAAACCATTTAAAAAAAAGATTAGCAAGGAAGTGTGAGTGTGCATACAGTGGATATGTGCAGCACAAGAGACGAGATGAGACAAGAAGAGACTAACTAGGGGTGGGACCGACCCCTCAATCGCCTTCCTTTTGAAGGAGGAAAAAAAGGTGGCTAAAAAGGGGAAGAAGAACAAGAAGGCGGCGGCTTGGAATCCTAGACCTGTCTTTTTTTCTTCTTTTCAAGAAAACATTTTGAGTGGCCATTGATAAAAAAGGACAAAATTTGTGGGAAAAAAAAAACACTAATTGGGTAGCTGTAGTCAGCCATTTACTACTTTAGAACATTAGATTTCTGTAGTTGTTACTGCATTGGCTTCTTTGACATTTCACACATACTAAACAAGATGAAACTCAAGATGTTGTTTTCTCTTTTGGATTGTAGTATAAGTGTTGTTCTACTTTTTTTCATGTTTCATACCATGGTGGCCCATTGGTGAATTTTAATTTGGTATTTTTGGTTACATTAAGTGGTGTTGTTTTTGTTGTTATTTTCATGTTTCTTCCTAAGGTCTGGTATCATGTTGTATTTTCTGAAATGTACCACTGATTGTTGACAGGATGCCATTTGGGATTTTCACGTTGTGTATGCCATCTAAAAAATAGTTATGTTTTTTTGGTACAAAGTATTGTGGTGGAAATTTCCACAAAAAGTTCGACCCTGGGAGATTGACAGTCTATAGGGTGTGCATCCTCTTACATAACCATCTTTCTCTCTTCCAAGAAATTTTCTTCAATTCTTTGAGGTCCTGAGACAAGGCTTTGCACTCCCAAAATTGGGGGCTCAGGCAGTAGGCCAATGTGGTGTACTGGGCCCCTCATTTTGAGAACACCTTGTCCTTGGAGCTTACTCTATATGTGTGAGCTTTTTGCAGCCCCTCAAATGGAGGAGAGGAGATAACAACAACAACTCTCCTGCAAAACTGTTGAGTAATGTTTTTGGAATGTGGCTTCCACTCATATAAAAAACCAGGATGACAAAATCAACTTATCAATGTAAATCTCATAATGCATTTTTTTGTTATTTACGTATTGTAGTAAAGACGTTTCCTACACACATACCAATTAATTAACCACTAGAGCGCGGGCAACATATTAAACAATGTGTCATAAGTTCATGAGTTGTGAAGCCACAACCAGCTGGGCAAGGAGATAGTTAATTGTTTATTTGTGTAAGGTAAAGCCTAAGGCTGTGGGCTTAACCAGAATGTGCTCAGCTCTGTATCACATGTGGCCAAGGGCTTCACATAAGAGTAAAACTAAAGACCTGCTCTTATTTATTTTTCTCATATCATGAGAAAAATGAAATAAAATGAGGGGCATTTTAAAAAATCAAACACCAGTAGAAGTAGGCATTCCATTTTTTGAAACACCACCCAAACAGCAGACAATGGGTAACATGCCTTACAATTACACTTTAAAAGATCGAAATACATCTTTACCAGTTTTGGATGGTTATTGCTTTTTTTTCATAACCAGCCATGTTTAATTTTAACTTTTCCATTCCACATGGGTATTGATATCAAATTGTTTTTGAAAATTTAGACCCATCAATTATCAATTTCACTGCCAAAGCAATAACCCCAACTATGAATTTACTCAACTTTTTTGGTGATAACTGCCAATTATGCATAATGGTCACTTCTCAAATAGCTGCCTTGAGAGCCAACATTAATACTACCTAGGTAGGGTAGGCTAAAGTGGTTTATTTTTATCTTCATTTTTATTTTTTATTTTCTATCATAAACATGTTCAGGGTTTTATGATTGATTTCTTACTTGGGTGAAATTCCACTCATTTGGGTAGGTTATTAAAATTTGAAAGTTCAGTGTTGACTCATAAGGGTCTTGCTCTTTCTTGGAATAATATGTACCAGGCAGGTACGTTACCAATACCCAGGTTAATAACTGAGTGTTTTCTCATTAACTGGTCAACACTGATCTTTATGTGTTGATAATTTTCCCTGATTTGCCTACTGATTCCCATGTCCATATATCCATGGGGTCACTAAACCATATTTAAAAGTTTTAGATGAATCATAAGTTTGGCATGCAAGATGAAATTAAACTATAAAATGATTTTTTGGTAATACATATCACATTGGTGATGAAACCTGTGCATACAACAATAACAGCAGCAAAAGCCCCCAAAGCTAAACACACATGCCTGACCTAGGTTTTTGCAGAATCGAGAGAACATCCAAAGCCACACTTTTTGCTCAATGTGAATTATCTATAAAAGCTCAATGCATTATCCCTTTAGGTTTAAATCTTTAACTTGTGAGACACGATTATCAAGCAGCGTGTTCCATGAGTATTCTCAGTGCATGTGTTTGGGTTTCCATATGCTAGTGAAGAATGATCCCCAATTATTTCAAATTTGCACTAAGACCTACCCCAAACAAAGCAAATGTGCAATTTTCATGTTGTCACTTTCCAACTTTGCTGGCTCTCACTTGAGAGAAGACACTTCGCATTTGTGCAAGATTTTAGGGTGAAATGCTGGCTTGAACATTTTAGGGTAAGGAATTGACTTCAACTTGGAATCACTGTGGGGGAGGGGCAGGTGGGGACAGGTATAAACCTAACTATAGTATGATAAGTTATTTTCAGATAGTTTTGCAATCAAAATTACCTAATTACCATGTTACACAATTTCATCCCTCACAATTTGTTTGAATCTCACATATGTTGTGAAACCATTTAGCATTCTCTTTAAGAGTGGGAAGGTTTTTACACCTATTTAAGTAGGCATAACTTCCCTCCCACTGTTTAAGCAGGAGGTGTAAGATCCCTCTATTTTATCCATGAAGAATATTTATGCATATAAGATGCCCTCCAAATATATTAGAATTTTTTTTCAAGTGTGAACATGACTTTTAAATGGGTGAAAAACCTTTTAAATGAATGTTTCATTAATTACCCATGTAAGTTCATTGTCCAAATTGCATACTATATATTCCTTGGTTAAAGTTGGTAATTGGTTAAGAAAGATCATGAATTTGAAATTAGCCTTTGCATATAAAAAATCATCTGATGCAAAATGCTTTATTCTTTGTTGGCATACAAAGCAACATGATGGGTAGCATCATGACAATTCATCTTGCAAGAAACTCAAACATGGGATCATTTTGAGAACATTTGGTTTAAGGGAAGTTGACATCTCCAAAGTTTGCTTGTAAGTTAAGTATTTCAAACAAATGTATTCTGGTGAGAAATGACATTATCAAAATTAATAAGAGGTCAATAGCAACACATCATTCAAGTACCATACTTGCCCAAAAGTTGAAAACATGGTTCATTTGTGTAGAGTGAAGCCCTAGGTGGGGGGGTGGCCCATTCCCAAAATAAGAGGCCAAGGATGAGGTTCAGTGGTACCCCACATTTTGGGAAGGGACCCCGCATTAGGACTTAACCTATAATCAAGCACAAGATGAAGGTTGTCATGAATCTAAACGTACTTAGATCAAAAGGCATAGGAGAGGGAGAGTTCTTACACCTACTCCTAAACAGTGAGATGTATCTTATGCCTAATTAAACCCCTCTTACTCTTAAGGAATGGTTGTTATATCCCTCCTCTCTAATAAAAGGGATAATCATGCATATAATGTGAAGGGATAATTATTGATATGAGGTGCTCTCCACATACATTGCCATGTAGTTGGAACAACATGTTAGAGTAAAAGAACCTCTCCATTATGGCTCAAACTATTCTCTACAGTAGCACCTACATTGGTTCCATCATAAAAACTAAACCCCATTTTTGGTTTTTTTTGGCTTGCTTCTAAACATTGTAAATATCCAGTCCTAAGACAGAGTGGGGGTCTTCAAGTCCAAATTTACCCTTCCTGAGTTAAATATAGCCACTAGAGGCCTCACTCAAGAAGGTGAGGTACCAGTGTAGGTGCTGCTGGTTCACCCTGGCACCCAACATTGGAGGGACAAGGGGTTTTGGGATCCATGGGTATTGTAGGGGCCAGCCCACTTTCAGGTATTTCTAGAAAGTTTTTAGGAACTGGCAAGTTTCATATTCACGTAGGACAATGTTTTTGTCTCAAGATGGCTTGTGCTTGAAAATCCTGCCAGGGGGGAGTGGAGGTGAGGGCTGTGGGGCCTTCTTAACTGGCAAAAAAATCATTTGTTCTGGGATTCTATCCTTCCCTCCACTGCTGTCTGCTCTGGCTTTCATTCTACAGTTGTGAATTGCAACGAGCAGCTTCTAGTTTTTTGGGCACCAGTGAAGAAAAAGGAGGCAGGCAGGGGGGCGATACGGGACGGAGGAAAACTTTTGTGGAAGAAAACCCAATGAGTCCTTTCTTTGTTTCTTTAGAAGGATGATGAGGCTTCAAACTCATCCATGAAGTCCAGTCTCCCACTGTGGTAATGTGACAATTTAGGGGGACACAAGTTGACAAATGGAATGGTTCTGGATGTTGGTGGGATTTTGTACTAAAGGGCCTGGCCCAGCGACGGTGGCTGAAAGGATAAAGTCGGTGATCGACCAGTGGGGAGGAGTCTCACCATACCCCCATACGCAAAAGCTCACAAATGATCAGCTAATAGTCCAACAATTCTTCATATGAATCGTATACCGACGTTAGACGCCACCTCAAAGAATTCCTAGTGCGGATGACAATGCTTTTGGTCACAATTCATATGTTTGAACATTATTGAGTCGCCTACACTAGTGCGACCATTTTGCTTCTTTCTTATCTCATAAACTTGAACCCAATAGTTGATTCTCATGGGGTCTTACGCCCACACCCGCCCGTGTTGTCCCTACCCCACTTGCCGCACACATGCGCACCTGCGATCAGTCCCTCACAAAAACTAATGATTAGTCACAATAGCAAAGTACATCATCCATTGATAAGTTGTGTAATAGGTGCACTACCAATGAGACAAGTTATGGACCAGCTATGCACTCTTAAGACAACAGGAGTCTGCATTCTTTTGTCATCATTAGATGCTGATTTTGCTTCATATAAAGTCACATTCGCCCTCAAAGGGTCTGAATGTGATAGGTCAGAAAAAAAAACTTTTCTAGAAACAATTTCTACCATTGTATGAGGTGAGGGAAAATGTGGGTCAAGTCCGCCAATATACCCAGAAAATGAGAGTGGTGGCAAAAATTGTCCATTATAAGTAGCCGAAGAGAATGAAGGCCAAAATCGCATATTCCAAGAAGTGAGAGAGAATCGAAGCCAAATTGTCCCTTATACTATTAGGTGAGGAAGATAGGGGAGGCCAGGGTTCACCAACTCTGACACTGGCTGGTACCTTCAGCTTCTTGAGTGAGGCCTATTAGAGGCTACATTTAACCTTAGAAAATTTTAATTTTAGTTTCAAAGTCTCTCATTTAGTGCAAGGATGGTATATTTATTACCCAGCATTGCTGTTTCCCTGTACGTGCTAGTTCATCCTCCCCCTTTTAGAATTCACAATCCAATGAACCAAAAAAGACATGGAATCACCAACAAAACCAGTCAAAATTAACAACCCTCCCCGGCCCCTCCAGCCCCAACTTGTGCCCCCACCAAAGGAAAGAGCCTTCCATTTGTAATAAACAGAAGCTGAGATTTCGCTAGTTTCTTTCCTGACAAGCTCAAGGTTTAGGATAAAAGAAAAAGAAATGATGGTTAAAGATAAGATATATATACGAAATTTCGCTCTGAGCTGATTAGGCTACGTCTATGGTGAGTAGCTACCCTAGATAGATAGGTACCTACCTACCTAGGCGTGCGTCTCCCACTCCTGGTAATGATTGCTTTCACAGATTTTTAGTAAAATGTATGTACGTACATACCCATGTTTGGACTGTACAGCGTACTCTTTGGTTTTCTCTGCCCTATAAAGTCCTTTTTGTTTTTTCCTCTGCCCCCCATGACAATTCCAAGAGCGAGGGCAACAGAAGGAACTTCTTTTTCTTGGGCAATGGTGTTGTAATCTCTCTCTCCCTCTCTTTAGTTTATTTTACCAACTTTTTTAATTTTTGGGTTCACCAGTGGGATTTACAAACCCCTCCCTAAATCCACTTGGGATGTGCTCAGGTGCAACCCATCAGAAAAATATTCCATGTGTGCACCCACCCAAAAAATTCAAATTCGAATATATTTAAATCTCTACCATCTAGATCAAATTTTAATAGGCAAAAAAATCCGTTTTTGGATTATCACGCGTTGAGGGGTGACGATGTCACTTGTGTTGAGTATAGCATACCTTCTTCCCTTAAATTCTTGCCAAGTCCAAAGTGTTTGACTGCTCAGTTCTATGTAAAGAAAGAATCTAGACTGAATTGAAGTGGGTAATGAACAAACTTTATGCACTCTTGAAACATAATTGTTGCAAGAAAATTAACCTTATGAACTTCCCATTTAATCATACAATCTTCTCTAATTTTGCAGCCCAATTTTTTTTTAAATCCCTTCTAGAGGATTAATCGGTCATCACTATTCTGCCAAAGACACCATTTAATTTAGAAATTAAAACAAACATTATTATTGCCTTCAAAGTGATGTTGTGACCAACATTAGAGTCCTCAAGGCCTCCTTGCACAAGTCCCTAGCAACATTGGATGAGTTTTGAAGTAGGTATGTGAGTTTTTCTAGGAACCACACTAGCAAGTTTCGTGATGTCGTACCCGAAGTAGATGCGTGGTAGGTTCAAATTGCTTGAACATAGAAGAGCTTTGCTTTAAACATATTACTTCTGAATTTAATATATATTAACATTAATGTACCCACCATGTACATTCAAATTGCATGAATACATTATTGTCAGCTCTGTGATTCCTGCTATCCATCAGTCTTTCTTTGCTCTCAAGGAAAATCCATTCCACTTACAGTATGGCTTTTCTTATATGTTTCATGGAACAAGCTCACATTACTTTCAGGCATCAAATTACAAATAATTTATGCATGCAGAGGGCAGGGCTTTTTTCAATATAAATTTTTTTATGATATCAAAAAGTTGGCAATCTTTCCACCAAAAAAGAAAAATTAGGCAAATTTGCACTAGGAAAAAAATTCCCAATTTTTTTCAAATAAACAGCAAAATGTGTCAAAAAAACCACCGGTGCCATGCAGGAGGACCAGAAGGAGTGTGTTTTTATCCAAGGAAATACTTAAGTAACCCAATGTCTGAAGAATGAGTTTGAAAAAACCCTTAACAATCAGTATTTGTTAAACACGTACTATCTAATTATACCCGCACTCATTGTCATTTTGTCCCAAAACATTCTGAGAAAGAATATGTATAACCAATCTGAAGAGAACCAGTAGCTACTAGCAACACCCAATTAGATTGGAATTCTTTTTAAATAGGTGAACCTTTTCAAATGAAATCAGCCAGAACAAATTTACGTTTGGGGATTCCTTGGGTACCAAATTGGAAACTTGCAGTCAAGAAAGTGAAAATTTGTGAATGTGGAGTTGATGGGTATGCCATGTCTAAAGTCCAAGTTTGGTTTTCTTCAAGACTCAAGTTGAGTGTGTGTGTAAATTCCAGTACCACAGATTGTACCAGAAAGCCTTGTTCAAACAAAGGCACCTAAGAACAGCTTCATCATGTTTCTGTACCCTCAGCAATGAATACTACAAAGCTTAAGATATAGAGTTTGCTTCTTCTTCTGTACTTGATGTCTTATGGTCTTCTTCAAACCCCTGTTGAAGACTTTGGATACTAACTTACTGCAGGGAGTAGTACTAATAATGGGTTTTGTTTTTAATAAGAAATTTAATATTTGGTAATACTACTGTAATAAGACTTGAAGTAAACACATACTGGATTAATTTTGGTGGAAGAAATGGTGAAATTAGTTGATGATTGACAGGCCTTGAACTCAAATTCTGTAGGCAACACACATTTTAATCACCCAGGGTGCTCACACCAAGGGACATGACTTGATGGAAGGAAAAATCCATTCTTGTGACCATGTGACTTGTCAGGTGTTCACTACAGTTTGTTAATTTTATGATGTAATTTTTTGGGGGGAGCTTAGTTCAGTGTGCACAAGATTGGAGCTTTTTCTTGTTTTGGGGGAGGGAGGGAGTGTCTGAAATTTCATAACAAACATGCTTGTGTGCATGGTTTTCTTTGTCTGGCTTTGCTAGTTTCAATATTGTTGGGTGTTCATCTAGTAAGGCACAACAAATGCTTCACTTTGATTTGAAAAGCTACAACAAAGCATTAGAGAAGGATGTTGAAAGCAATCAAAGGCCACGGTTTGTGTAACAGGTTATTTTTCCAAAGAAATGTTCAAAGAGAAAAAGTGAATGGGTGTTGGATTATCACATTGTCTGTTGAGATGCTCAGGTTTGCGACCAAAGATGCAATTGTGAAAGAATATAAATTGTGGGACCATGACAAAGCATTTGGACATAATGAAGATAGGTTCCATATTTTGAAGAGGGGAAAGGAGCCAGAAATCTCCTTGTATATTGTCTCGGACTTCTTGGTGACATTTTTATTTTCCTTTGCTTTGAAACTTGAATTCTCTCTAGCTTCTTTTTTGCAGCTGCTAATAATGTAAAGCCCTCAGCGGCCATGATCTTGCAAGGTGTGTATCATCCACAGTGGTCACAAAATGGCTTCAAATCTACTACATATAAAGAACTTGGACAAAATTCTTAGTGGATTTGGAGGGTACCTTATATCCATGAATATTTACTTCTTAAAAAGAGGAATAGTCCTTATAAGTGAGAGGGAAATCATGCCAACTTATAGGTGTAAGATCCCTCTCATTTTTCAGGAGTACATGTAAGAACCCTCACCCTACTATGCATCATGTGTAAGGTAAAACCTTGAAGAAGGGTGTTCTGGAGATAAGCACCCCATAACTCTGCCTTAGGAGATGCTTATTTCCAGCATGCCCCACTCCAAGGGTGTTACCCCACATAAAGCACCCCAGCTGAATTTTATTTTCTTTCATTTTTTTCTTTGTGATACACAGCAAGTATCCACCAGGTATCACAGGACAAAATGAGAAAAAGAGATGAGGCATTTAAAAAATGAGATGCATCTAAGAACTACGGGCATTTTTCTTTTTGGACCTTGCCTTCTATGAGGAGAAATTGCACTAAATAAAGTGCCTTGCAAATACTCTATGGAATTTCAGCCAATTCCATACAATCTATGTTTGTTTGGGTTCATGACAAATTTCACATTGTGCTTTACAATGGGTGAAGCCCAATGAGTGAAGGACATTCCTAAAATGCGGGGCTGGACTCGGCTATCATGTCATCCTATGCTCCTTATTCTGAGAATGCTCCTGCCGGGGTGTGCTCCTTATCGTGCACTTCAACTTATTTTTTTTAATTTCTCAAATTACTAAGTGTTTGGGACTCTCAATAGACTTCGATGAGAAGCAGGCTGCATGTGCCTTGGATAGGTTGAGGCATTATTGGCTGCAGTTTTTCTTTTACATAAAACTTTACAACTTGCTGGTAGATATGACATTTGGAAATTGTAATTCCCCAAGGAGCTTTAATTACTAATCAAAAGTCAAGAAAGCTATCATGTGCTATCTTTTATCATCATAAGTTATGAAATGTCCAAGAGAGGTGAATTGGCAACATGCCATAACTTACCATGGAAACATACAGAGGAGAGAATAGGTTTAAGGTAACAAATTATATGGAAAGGCATGAAGAGTGACCCCAGGAGAGGGTTCATATGTAAGTATCACCACTAATGTGCAGATCATTACCATAACACATTGGTAGTTGCCTCTCTAATTATATTCTTCTAGGGATGTTGATGTTGAAATTTTCATGCAAAAAAAGGAAAGAAAATAGAAAATATTTTAGAATATTATGAAATATCTCATTTTTTGGACATGGAATCTTCAAAATAAAATAATTATTCAACACTGAAATGTTGAACTTGTCATGGGAGTACTATGTGAGGGGGGGGGGGGAGGGAGGGAGGGAGGGAGTAAGGACACACAGGGCAATTTTGTTGGTGAAGGATTCAAATGTCCATGGATGTTATGAAACCAAAATTGAAATGTTCCTGAAGCTAATAGGAAAAAATGCTGCTCCCATCACATGAAAGCTAGTGTATCAGTTCCAGAAAACTGGGAACAACACACAATTCAGAAAAACAATTTCCCAAGCGAAAGGCCCTGAGCCACTATTAGGTATAATGGAAAGGAAAGGAGAGTAATTCTAGATCAATATAATAATATCCAAATATGTTCAGCAAAGCAGGGATAATAACCCATACATATTGCGGCAAGGAATGAACAACAAACCAAAGTTGTCCCAATACTGTGCGATTCTCTCTTTTTCAAAGAAAGAACTGGCGGGTAAGAGGCAGGTGAATGAACCTTTGACCAGCAGTTCTTTCTTGATCCGGTTTTGACTTTTGACCCTTATCAACGGTTCTCAGAGCAGTGATCAAATAACCTTCCCTGTACTAGCTGTTCTTTGCCGGTTCTTTGAAAAATTTCAAAAACCCTAAACCAGAGGTTATTTTATTCTGAACGTTTTCTAAACCCAGAACTGCAGCCATTAATTAAGTAGGGTCTAGAACGTAATTAAAATCTAACCTTTATGCACTTTGGTCTTTTAGAAGAAGCCTTTCCATCTTGCCACCCTTGTACCTTTATCATCACAAGTTTTGGCAAAGTGTATGGGATAGAAGTGGTGTCCCAGCCAACTTTGTAGGTACCCTTGCTACACGTTTGGGCAAAGCATATGAAATCAAAGTTTTGGTGCTCCCTATCATCAGGTCAAAATTTGGGGCCATGCAATAGCACCCAAGATGCCCAATTTTTTTCATGACCCTCTTATCCCACAGCCTTAGTCCGACTACTTTCTTTGAAACTACAAAGGTATCAAATGAAAAAAACTTTAATAAATTTGTTTTGAAAGTGCAAAATGCAAACTTTCTTCTTGTGGAATGCCGAAAGTTTGAGGTTTTTTTTAGTGATGCACCATTCAAAGAGCTTCATTGAAATAAATAAATAAATAAAATAAAATAAAGTAGTGTGCCCACCCCCCCCCCCTTAATTAATATGAATCACACAACACACATTACATATTCACAATATTGCTTTCAGGGACATGTTGGGAACAGTTTTTGTTCCTTCGGAACCTATTGAAAAGTTAAGGGAATTGATGAGAACATAGTGCAAACCTTTTGGGAACTTGGTGGGAACACCTAAATTCAAAGTTGCTTGGAAGTCAATTTTGGAACTGTCCCCACGAATAAGTCAAAATTAATTTCTACCCTAAACCTTGAATCAGAGGTTCTTATAAAAATTGGACCCATCAAAGCCATAATGGTTTGTTAAGAAAATTGAACCTGACCTCAAAACCTAGGGGACAATAAGTGATAAAATTTTACACTTCCTTCATTAAACAAGATATTGTTTTGGGGCAATTAGGTGAGGGAGCTTTTTTGTCCACCCAATAATCATCTTTTTTTAATATGCACTTATTTAAGTCATCATAAGTTTAACCATAAATTTGTTTGTTTACATTGAATTTTGATATCTTATATTAGTTTTTTTTTTAAAATTAGTACTTGATTAAGAAGGAACACATGATGGCTCCCATTTTTTAAGGTTGAAAGATGTAATAAAAGGAATATAACCATTTGCTCTCTTGGCCGAATAAATTATAGTTTTTATCAAACAAACAAGATACATATCTAATGTTCTAAACCATCAACTATTTTATTTAATTCAAGACAAACAAAAGAAGAAAACGATTGATCACATATGATTTATTTTTTAAAAGTAAGTCATGCTTGCACTTGCTATAGTCAAGATTTTCACATAAATAAAACTAGTTCACTTAATAATCTATTAATTGAATTGAACTTATTGATACTAATTCATTTAATGACTTAATGATTGAACCTACTAACAATTAATACTTACTTTTAATACAAAAATTCATGCATGTTTTTTATTAATTATAAATTTTACCTAACAACCAATATATGGCACCTTATATTTGTACTCACATTTTTTAATTCAAAGAAAAATGCCTCTGAAACCTCAAAACAAAAAGGTTTTAACTTTTGAAAATATTCCTTGAACCTAGAACCAAAAGGTCTTCCACTTTTAAAGAAATTGTAAACCTGAACCCAATAGTTGTTACAAAAAACAAGAACTGATGAACAGTAGCTCAAACTTGAAACTGTGAACTCACTATAATGTGATTTTTCATGGTTCCAATGGCCAAATTTTTTTCTTAAAGAAGAAAAGGAAAAGTCACCAAATTTTTATATTTCTTTCAGTAAATTAGCCTGAAATATAGAAGCATGATCAAAAAAAATTTGCTTCATATTTGGGTCATAGCCAGATTTGGCTATATCTTCCTAAGTATGATCAACAATTTTTTACATTTTCCTATGGATGATTGCCACTTAGACTGCATAAAGGAATTCCTAAAGAAGACCACTATTGGGTTTGTATAGTTCTCCAATTGGGTTATAAAAGTTTTAAAGGATGATATGATGATTAAAGAAAGACTCACATTCTTCTTGTTGTTATTCATGACTTGGTGCAGCTAACCTCCCAAGTGGATGCCCCCAGGTGAGGCCTCCCTGCTTGCCATCCTCCCATGTGCTATTGTCCCATGTGGGACACGGAATGCCACGTCTGTAGAAGCTCGTACAGGGAAGGCAGGTCTCGCACGAGGACTGCTGAAGTACTCCCAGAGTCTACTCTAAAACCATGCAAATCATTTCAGGAATGAAATGAAAAATACTTTACCATGATGATGTGGTTGGACCTCATGAAACTGAGAACCGTAAACCCTAGCACCCTAGTTAGCAGAGTCAATTGGGACCAGTACCTACCATGGGGCCCATTTGAGCTGGAACCAGCTCCACCCATACCTCCCATTTGAGTCCCTAGTGGTATTTATCACATCCAACATAATGTGTTAATTGTTTCCCCGTTCTCACCCATAAACAAGACAATTGAGACCGACTAACTAACGAGAGATTATTTGAGTGCAACAACCTTAGCCAATCCTTATAGCCGCCCAATCAAGAGCACTCATTTCGCTGTTGATTGCCTTTTGTGGGAACTATATCATGTGCACATTTATCAGCTTTACTAGCTCTCTCCATGCTAAAACGATTATATTGCATTTAAAATATATTGTGCAAGCTGGTTTATTAGTGTTAGTGGAGCTACTCTTAGTGCTTATTCATAGCATCTACATCAATATTGGCAAGTTCTCCAATTTGTAATCTTAAATTGAATGGGTTCAAGTTTTTGTGACACAAACCTAGAACTGCCACTCTTCCTTTTGTTGGAATTAGCAAAAGAACCAAATCATGGATCTAAACTTTTGAATCAAAATTGAAACTGCAGCTATGAAAAACAACTTGAAAACATAAGTTTGGTCTCTTTAAAGTAGTTTCCACCCATACCCCTATTTGGGCTTCTAGTAATGTTTATCAAATCCAACATAATGTATTAATTCCTTCCCAATCCCCCACCCATAAAGATGAAAAATGGGTCAGTATAAGGGGAAAGACAATTTTAATACAACCACATGGGCCAATCATTATAACTAACCAATGAAGAAAACTCATTTCTCCAGTCATTGGGAATGTGTAATGTATATGGAACTAGACCCAGTTTGAAACCAGGCTCAAAAGGTCTTGAATTTGGAAAAAAAAAATGCCAAAACTAAACTGCAAGGTTTAGGAATTCAAAGAATCCACACCTTAAAAAACTTTGAAAAAAACTGAAGTGTCAAAACCAATACTGGAGGTTTTTAAAAAAAGTAAGAACCAGTTGACACATATCTCCACCCACATCAATAAAATGATTTGTACAGTATATTTTTAATCGAATTTAGCAGTTCAATAGTGTGAAACTCAGTTTTGGCTTGTATATATTGTTGGGATTATTGTGAATGTAGTTTAATGGGATATTTGTAAACAAGTAACATAATTTTAATGTGAAAAAGGTTTTTTAAATTTGTGATTAAGGATAATATTATGTGTTTGTGTTTTAGAGGTTCACTCTTTGATTTTTAAACTTTCATGTTAAAGGAATCCAAGCTCAAAAGCTAAACGAAGATTATGTGTGTGAAAGAGACATGTGTTGTTGTAGAAGCATGGATGATGTAAGCATTTAGATATGGTAGGCACGACAATATGCCCACAATACAGTGCCCTTGAAGATACGAAGCACACAAAAAAAACTGTTAATAAGCCAATGACAATGATTGTCCCAGGTGATGACATTAAAATAGTCTCCCACATTTAGCTGGCCACTTTTTCATGTACATGGGTGGGTATGGGAGAACAATTGACACTGTTGGATGTTGGATGTCGTAGCACTAATAGAAGCCCAAGTAGGGGGCGTGAGTAGAGGTTGTCTTAATGCCTGTGGGTGGCTCAAAATTTCAACTACACTCTATGTACGTACTTTGCAATTGTTCACTATCCAATATACAAATTTAGTTTCCAGTTCTGATCAGCACCTTTTTTATTTGGTGAAATATCACAAAAAAGAGAAATTCAAAATTTGTAAATGAAGTGGTTTTCGAGGTTTTTCAATCTCCAAAAGTGAGGGAAAATAATATTTAAAATCCCCAGATTTTTATATCTGGTTTTCAGCAGTATTTTTTTAGAGATGTTTGTTTAGCCAAAGTAGCAATCATCCATAGGAACTTGGAAGATGTAGAAAAAGTTAGTGATCCTCCTTAGGAAGATTTAATGAAATCTGGCTATAAAACTAGATTTGAAGTACAAAGCTTTGATCATCCTTCTATATTTTTTGACTACATTCTGAAAACCAGATATAAAAATCTGGAGATTTTTATAGTATATCCCCTCATTTTTGGCAATTAAAAACCTCCAAAATCAATTCATTTTTTAATTTTGAATTTTAACTTCTCATTCTGGCGATATTTCACGAATTTAAAAAAGGCTGGTTTTCAGTAAAAATATAGAAGACTGATTAAAGCTCTGTACTTCAATTCTAGTTTATATAGCCAGATGTCACTAAATCTTCCTAAGGAGGATTGCCAGTTTTTCTACATCTTCATGTGGATGATCGCCACTTTGGCTACAAACAAAAATCTCTAAATAAAACTCTGGGCTCCCATTGCAAAGACCTAATTTCATAAATGATGGCCAAAGTTTAAAGGAGCAAGCGTGCACTCAGGTTTTCTAGGTCAACATTTTGCATCCCAAAATGGGCAGACACTAAAGCAGGTGCAGTGAGTTCAATGCAACAGTCTCCAACACAAACAGCTAACAAATTTGGGCATGACTGCTATGCGTGCCTGTTTTTTTTCTGGGAAGTTTGACACTTTGTTTTTTGCTCAAACTTTCCTTGACTTGATACATAAGCCAATATGCAACTTTGGAGGATCCTATTTCCCTGCCATTCTTTCATACATTGGTTTTTTGTGGATACAATTTTCTTGCTTTTTCATCTTCTTTGCATTTCATCTTTCCCAACTACCTCCATTTTGATGCATTGTCATGCTTTTCCTAATTTTCATTCACTCACATATCATCCAAGAGATTCTTCATTGTCTTAAAATGGAATGTAGAATGGGAATTTTAAACAAGAATTCTACACGTGTATGAATCTTGACCAATGGGAAAACTGGCATCCCAAGAAGTTGATTGTGGCAAAAATCAATACATGATGATATATCCTCTCCATCAAATTCAAACCTTGATTCCTTTCACTCAAAAATGCATTGCACATGTTTTGTTGAAATGCAACTAATATGTTAGGCACAAGTGAAGGAGTTTGATCTTAAAGGCATACGCTCGAAATAATTTTGAGGAAGACTTTCCTTGTTGGACACCATTCTTTTCTTGTAACATTGAGAAGGTGTGACCTATTTAAAGTCTAATTGTTGCACCTGCTTAAAGTAATCCAGTAAAGAGAGATCGGAACCTATGATTTGAGTTGGTTGACGACCTCAAGAGAAAAAAATTACAACTCAGACCAATTTCTTTTTCAAGTCTAATTAGTTGCCAATTAAGGCTTCAATTAACATAGCTAGCTAATTTGTGTGAGATTGAACTTACTTGGTAAAATTTTAAAAGGCTATTTAACGTAGCTAGTCAAATATTTAAAGTAGTGGCTATAATGTTGAGATGTCATTTGGAAATGTTTCAAGAGTAGCTATAGTGATCACAAGTGTGAGAAAAACATGGACAACATGTCCATTGCTAAGGAAATGTATTTGGCTATGAGGTTATTGGAAAGGGAGTACATTTGGTTACATATAACACCAACAAGAAGCTAGTTAGTAATGATGCTTGGGATTTTGTCCTAAGTTAATGTTGTTTTTGTGATCAAATTACATAATAAAAGTTGATGTGCACAATGCATTGTAACTATGTCATTCATTCCACTACTTGTAGTAAGGCTCTTAAGTCACAAGTTACAACTTCACTCAACCTTTGTTTTGCAAGTTTGGAGACCACAATAAATTTAATTTAATTCATCAATTTGAATTTGGCATCAACAATGAACATTAACACTTGCATGTTCTAACTTTTCAAGGCACATCTACAAAAGCAATTCACTAGGTGGCCAAGAATGAACTTGAAGGTTGCAAATGATGTTTAACATCATCAATTGCTTATTTTATCTTCTGGAGGCACATCTATGATAGGAATTCATCAACTAACTAACAATGAACTTGAAGGTTGAAAGGGATGTTGAACATCAACAATTGCTCGTTTGAACTTCTAAGGATGTTTTTACAATATTGATTTAATAGCTAGCCAAAAATGAACTGAAAGGCTAAAGTTGATGTTGATTCATTGCTAAGTGATGGGATAAGATTTAAGTTTGTAAAACTCATACAATCCAATGGTGGGTGCATTCATGTCATGAAAAGCCATTTTTTAAATAACAATTGTTTGTATTTGTAAATAATATGGCATCAAAATTAGTGTACATAATAGATTTTTTTTAATTAAATATTTTAATTATGTATTTACATGTGATTAGAATTTGGTTGTGTTTCCAAGTTGAAGTGTCCATAAAATTGCTTAAAATAACAATTGTTTTTGCACCCTTGTGGATTATAATGTGTCCCAAGTCAAATGTTTTTTTGATTTTATGGAAAGGGACTCAAATACATTATTCTTATGCAATTTACTTAAATAGAATCTTTTAATAACTTGAAAATAATGTTTTACACCAAATGGGAAACTTTTTCATGTGCATGACCTTTATCATAATAATACATAAAAACCTTATAAATGGATTGATCATGATCATAATTTGCAATGATGAGTCCATTTATTAATGGGCCACCTTCATAAATGTCAAAAACAATTCAAAATAGGGGTTTCCAAACCATTTCATGAAAGTTTTAGGGATTTTAAAAGATGGCATAATTGAAGAAAAATGGTGATGTCCATTATGATATAAATTTTGTGATTTTTTTCCACAAACATTGTATCTTTGGATGTATTAAAAAGTTGGAATTAGCTGTTTTTTGATAAATATGAATTTTTTTACCTCAAAATTGACATCCAATAATGTATAGCACTATCACAATCAAAACACATTACAAAAATGTATTTTTAGGAAACCCCATTTGTCATTTTTGGTCCATTTTAGCTTGCATATACCCATCCACACTAAAAATTTATGGCAACTAAAATGTAAGATGCAGAAAACATGATCTTTAATTGTAACCAATGTTTTCATCACCTAAAATAATCCTAACATGTCTTGAATTCATTTGAAAATGATATTTATACAAAATAATAATAATACACCTTTACATAATAATGTAATGCAACATCTTTTTGGTCACATCAAAATTTATTTGTTTTATCAACTTGTAAATATTGATTTTAAGGATAGTTTTCTTGAATGCCTAAAATCATGTTATGCCATGTCAACTTGATTAGCTAATCCACTCCTCATAAAAACTTTGTTTTTATGGCCTCTTCATTTTTCACAAAGGCCTAAAACGTTTACTTTAGTTTTGTAAAAGGAAGTTCAAACGGTGATGGGTAAGGCTTTAGATGATTGGGGCCAATGAACATTCAAATGTAATTCATGAATAGAAAGTCCCAATGGGTCCAACCATGTTAATAGCAACCATCCAAGGGGTAATTGGTTTTCTTAACATGTTTATAAGTCTAGAAAACTAAGTTAAATTTTTAAATGTGTGTTACATATCTATACAATTATGTTTTAAATATATTAATCTAGCATTTGAATAAATTTGAATATAATCCTATAAACATAAAATATTATGAAAAACAATTATTTTAAGCTCATAACTAGTGTTTTTTAACACGATGAAACAATGTAAAATAATTTTCTAAACATAGTTGTTCAACATTGTCTTTTGACTTTTTAACCAATCTCATGCTACCACATTAGCCTATCAAGACTACTCTTGAACTACCTTAAGAGTTGTTAGTTTTTTGTGTTTGCACCCCAATTGCAACATCATTAGCCACGCATTTTGTCTCAACACCATTGAAAAATATGTCTACATTAAATAATATAATACGCAATCATGACCAAAAAACCATAGAACATTTGCCATCATAAAATTGAACCTTGAATAATCAAAAGTGGTTTTCAAACAACATGCATGCAACTTACCTTCATTGTATTTCCACCATCCCCAACTCTTCACAAATTCTCATGTTATACTTTTAAAATATAATTGAGGTCCACCTTAAATAGAATGGAATTAAGAACTTGCAAACACCAAATTTCTCAATGTTCATGGGTGTGTCTAATGAACCATGGGATGCACACAATTTATGTTGTTAGAGTGGTATTGAACATACATATGAGAGATGATGTGAATTTTTAATCATCCTAACATACCATAATGTGCAATGTTCATTGCTAGTATACTTCCATATGTAATATATTTCAAATCAAGATTCATGAGAACATGGCATAGAAGTTAGAACTACTATCTTGATTAGATTGATTCAACCACAAGGTCTAGAAACTTTTAATTTCTTATAGTAACTACCCCATGTTTCACCAACCCATAAAATCTTGAAGAACCCGCAAGCTATAATAGGTAAATCAAGACAATGAAAATTGATATGTTGTCAACATTTTCTTTGAAGAATACAACATACCTACTCGTTACAAGGGCACAACTATTTTGATATTGATTTGACCACAAAACTCAAAAAAACCAATCACATGCCGAACAAATCTCTAATGTCCAAAATTGGCAAAGGTTGATCTTACCAATATCTTGAACATCAAAACATTCATAACCTTCAAGAGTTGGTTGCCATCAACCATGAAAAGGACTAGATTGTTTGAAGTTAAGATAAAAGGTTAGTAACCAAGTATGAGATTATGCACAATTCCTTCCTTAATTCCATGATCAAGCTTTTTTGAAATGTCTACATAACATCAAAACAAATTCACAACCAAGGGGCAACAATGAGAAAATAAAGGGGAACAAACATGTTGGACACAACTAATCTTTATCTAGAAACTTCAAATTAAACTCATGTACATTCCAAACATTTGAGAACAAAAAATATCAATGTTTCTTATGCTTGTAGGACACCCATGGTTTCAAATTTTAAATTGTTATTATGAATTGAAAGGGCCCAAAAAAGTGAGTTATTATATGCAATAGATTAGCTAGTCAAGTTGACATGAGATTGATCATTTAGGGATAGTATTTCTTAAATCATCAAGTTGGTAAAAAATCTTATTTAAAATTCTTATTACCCAAAAAGATGTTGGAATATATTATCATGTAAATGTGTATATTTAAAAATTCCATAAATGTCATTTAAAAATAATTTTAAGACATTTTAAAAGTCCATTAAGTAAAAAAAATATTGGTTACAAACACATTTTTTTGCTTTTATATCCCATATTTTTGTTATCATTTCTTCCGTTAGATTTTAACAACACAATACATAACATGAATATGTGAATGCAAAAAAATTACAAGATTCTATGAATACATGAATTTTGAAACCATATTATTTACAACTCTAAGTAATGGTTACAAAAAATGACTCCTAAAAAATAGAATGAACCTTGTAAAGCTATAAAAAATTTGCCCATCCCAATTAATCTTGGCCATGGAGCACAATTATCAAGATTGGCCCACAATTGCCCAAATCCATAGTCTAATTCTTCAAACATATTACAAATAAAATAGAGAATCATTAAGGGTCTTGGTTGGGTGATATTTCTCACCACAATAGTTAAAGAAAATTTCAGTTCTCTTTCCATATCCACTACTTGAAATGCTTCATGCATCACATTTGCAAATTCCCCCCCTCCCCCCCCCAATGCAACAATTTCCTATGAAGTTGTTCCAAAATTGACAACTTCACAATTCATGGCAAATTTCAATTACAATGCACAAACTAAACATGGAATGCACAAGAAAAAAAGAAAGAAATTCAAGCATACATGCAAGCATAATGATGCTTTTCAAATCCATTTTAATGAATAATTAACAAAGGAGATGAAATACACCTCCTCAATGCAATGTAGCTTCATTTGTTCAAAGAGAAAAATATCTTCAAACATGTCCCACCCACCTTTAAATATTTGAATTCCATGCCAATTTGGGTGCATGATTGAATATTGCATGGGCTAGTTGCTAGACCCCAATGCACCCATCACAATGGGTAGAATTTCCTAAGTTGATGTAATTTTAGGCTCAAGACCTAATTCATTCCACATCACCCATACTCAATAAATAACCATTTTGTTTCTTTGTGTGCACATCTAGAATACAATAGTTGATCTTGCATTGTGGCTCCTTGCATGACTTGACCTTTGTAAGTTTCCACCAATATAACCTCAAATATTATTAACAAAACAATAGAAAACCTATCACATGAAATGTGCCACAAATAAATCCAACAATAATGGAACATTGTTGACAAAACCGACATTGAAATTCCCTTTGATATTTCAAAAAATAATTTGTTTAGTTTTTCACAAACTTTTGGGGATTCTAATAAGTTGCAAAATAGATCAAAAATTGCTAGAGGCAAAAACATGGTAAAGTAAACAAAAAACTTGTTTACCCAAAATCCAATTTACAATTTTTGACATAAACATAAGAAAGTGGATTTAAAACTTTTGTAAATAGAAATATAAAATCATTAGGGCCTCCATTGAGTTTGTGGTAAGTTGATTACAAAATTTGAAAAACTTTCATATCATAAAAGTAGGCAGCAAGTAGCTTTGAAAAACTAACCTAGTCAATATAATGTTCAAAGCTACTTTTACATTAGAAATTCCATTTATTGTGACTATAATATACACAATTTGAGAACAAAAAAATATCTTTTATGTCTCCATTAATTTGAAAATAAGGAAAATCAATATTTCATTACTATTTCCTTTGCTTGTAACTTACTTTGTAAAGGTCAAACATTTTTGCAAGTAAATAAATTTTTAAAAAGTTCTAGGGTGAAAGCATGGTGTGATGGACCAAAAGCAACACATGCAAAGTCCACACAAGAGTAAATCATTTTTTCAATCCCTTTGTTATCCCTCTCACAATTCCAACATTTGCATTATACTCACTTTTGAAAGTTCATAACTTTTTCTAAAATGGATCAATCACCTTCCTCAATAGCTTATTTTCTTCCTATATAAGTTTATTATAATGGTTAATATCAATGCAGATTTTTTTTACATTTCATTTATTATTTATTTCTCCAATTTTAATTATGTTTTAAAAGGAAAATTGTTAGATGTTCATCATGCCTTGGGCCTTATTGAATGTGATTATTGGTTTCACACCATTCTTCATATTCATAATACAAACATATTGATCCTAGATATTTTTTTCCAATTCTTCATTTTTATGTCCATTATGGACTTTTAAAGATATTTTAATTTAGAGTGCACATGAAAATTAAATCGATTATTTTTCTTGAATTTTGACTTCCACGTGTCATATATAATATTTTTAAATCAACTCATGTGATTGAAATTTAGGGGAAAAAATTTCAATGAAAACAAGGTCCACATAATTTGTTATAGGACACATCTATTGCTTTAATAGTCCAAAAACAATATGCAACCAATTCTAATTGCAAAAATGTTTTGTGAATTTCATTACATAAATAAACTACCATGAATATTTGAATCCAAAACATTAAATATTCAATGCAATTATCATGTAGCCTTTTATTAAATTTCATCACATGAAAAAATTGTGTTTGTGACATCCATTTGGTCCAACACATTGTGTTTTTGCCCTTTACTTCAATGCATATTAAAGATGTAGTTTGACAATTTTATTTCAATAAAATAAATGTTATCCTCATATTAACCATTGAATAAAATATTTTTGTTCCTTTCAAAACATCAAAGTTGATTTATGGCTACTGTCATTTTTTATGACAATGAGCACAATATTATTCACTTCACTATGTTTATGCCCTAAGCACATGACTTGTGTGACTATTTGAACAATTTATAAAACCATTGTTTGCTTTTAGATTGAAACTGATGATCCTACACCATCATGTAGTCCACAAATATATCATGTCCAAATCTAATTCTTTTCTAAATCAAGTTTGGATTAAAAACAAAACACACCCACTCATAAGAGCTTGATCTTCTTTGAACAATTGAATACATTCTTCAATTTAAAAACAATTCAAATCAATGCACTTTAATGTAAGCAAATCCTCTTCAAACAAACTAACCTATTCTTTGTCCAAATGATGAGCAAAATACCAACTATTTATGCCATTATATGCTTCAAAGTTCTCACCTTGCCATCTATCTTGAATCTCTAACACTAGAAGATGACTAGTTCATCTTCTTAGTGATATCATTGATTCATCATTGGTTGCAAGCTACAATCATAACAAAGGTCAAAAAAATTTATTGAACATTGTTTTTAAACATCACAAACCTTCAAACAAACTTAGAATATTTCATCACCAAGCCAGGATTGCACAAAACATAACAAATATTTTGAAAATCAAGAACATGCATAGAAAATTAATGCAAACAAAGACTCATTTAGTAAGTTCATAGAAAAAAATGCAAATTTTCCTTACATTACAAAATGTCTATTACATAAGATAAATAAACCAAATGAAAGTCACTTGTGTCAAATTAATGAATGAAACATGAAATATTTTTTTTATTACCTCACAAGCATCCATCCTTCATAAATGAATCATACATTTTGCATCATGTTTGGTCACCCTAGATACACGTGACCACTAACTGCATGAGTCATGAATCTTGACTTATTATGGCTTACTTTGTAAACAAAACATCAAAAGGCTTGGAAAATTACAACAATGTGGAAGGAGATAAGAGTATAGAAAAAACATGTGAAATATTCCTAGACATGATTATTGAAGACAAAAACATTTCAAGATTGTGCAACTTTCTTTTGTAACTCCTTGTTTCCACCTATAATCTTGTCAAACTTGTTTGCCAACTTTTGGATAACTTCATCTTAATGTGAAATTTTTGCAACATACCAAATCAACCACCTCAATTTAGCAAGGAGACATATGTAACAATGACCACCAACATATAAGAGCCAACCAAACCCTAAACTAAACATACATGTGCTTTGTAATTTCATTGTCAAAGAATTAAACACATTCAAGTTAAAAGAAGCCAACAAACATGTAACCACTACTTAAGTTTACATGATTAAAATCATTTTTTAATTTCAAGTTTTCATAAATACTTGATGAATTTATAAATTTTTTTAAAAATATTTCGATGTAACATTTGGATAAATTTGAAAGTAATTTAATGAGCTTAAAATATCAAAAAACTAAATTTAAGTATTATAATTCTAATTAGTGCTTGAAATGATGTTTCCAATGGTGGCATGTTGAAGCATTGTTTGGCCAATCCCAAGAGCTACCACATCAACATGTTGCCAACATGTGTCAAGATTAAAAAGGACTCCCAATATTGACTATGAGAATGTGTCGTTGGCTCGTATTAGCTTGAATTTAGCCAGTGAACTTCATTATAATGGCAAAGACAATGTTATATAATCATAACTTCTCATCAACATAAACTCCACAAAGGATTGAAATCTAGATATAAGGTTTGTTCAATATTTTTAAAAATTGAGTGCCATCTCCCTTAGTTGATTAACACCACAAACCATGATAGAAGTTGAATGTCATTCCTTTATATTTTTATTTTATGGGCAAAAAGTTGAATGGCAGATTGAAAAAAAATTGACAAATTAGATAGCCCATAAAAACTTTGTGGGCAAATTGAATCTTATTTAGGAAAATGCACATAGTGAAGTGGACTTGGCAAAATTTAACAATGTTGCCTTGGATATTTGTAGTTGGTAGCTCAAGAACATGGCCATGACCACATCAACTTGCCATCAATTAAGCATTGTGCACTTTACAGTTTGCCAAAGTGAATTGGGTAAGGAAATAAAGGTGAACACCTACATTGAAACCATGGTAGAAACCTTGAATTTCTATTAGGTTGATTCTAACCATGGTTAATATTACATCTTAAGACTAAAGCAAGGTCTCTAAATCCAAATTTAACATTTAAAAAGTGAACATGGCCACTAAAAGGGCTCACTCAAGATTCAAGAAGGTAAAGGTACTAGTGCAAATGATGGTTCACCCTGGCCAAGGTGAACTTGGTTAAATAGTTAAGCAAATGTTATTCCATATTTCATGGCCTCAACAATTATTTCTTCATCTTCCACTAGACATAAGTATTATACTAAGAAATGGTTTCGTACATTCTATTAAATTCATGCCTACCCACACGTCCCCCAAGAGTTGAGCACCACACCTTGAATTATGATCCAAGCTTCCTTAAAGAATGGATGCCTACAACCAATATGCCTTGCATCGATGCTAACATTGGATTTGATGGAATTGAAATTTTTCTTTTCCAAAAGGTCTAAAGGAGTTGAGTTGTAACCGATTTGCCAAGACACAATGGACAATATGAGTTCTCAATTAGTGTTGTGCGGTCATTTGAATTTGTAAGAAATCAGCCTAGTCTTTATGTGGTATTTAGCTCCTAGTTTTTCATTTAACATGGGTAGGGAGGTTGAATTTTGGAGGTTTGGCAAATGGGCTATTCTCACATTTTGAAGAGATCATTTGGAAGTTGGGGTTTTAGGGTTTAGGGCTTAGCCAATAGGTATCCTCCCCTCCTTCAACTCCCCTTCAAAAAATAAAACTTTTATCATAATAATGAACATTTTTAATTATTCTATTTTTATTATCTTTCCCCATTTGCACTCCAAACCTTAAAAAAACATTTTTGGCAACATTTTGTCATGAGGCATCCTTTGGTCCCGGAGCTCCCAACCCCACATGCATATCCCTTGCCTTTGCACACAACAATCCTTACATATTTGTGTGTTATGTGAATTTGGGGAGGAGTGATCTTTAACACATTTTTTTCTGACTTGGGTTGTTTCAAGAAATATTCATGGACATGTTTTAGACAACTTACACACATCGTGTGCACATCTCAATTGAAACCATGCTTTTAGGAAGGCCATTATTAAAGGAATTTATTCAACTTTTTCACTAATTAAATGGCTTGTTAAAAAGGTAGAATTAAACCCACTTTGTTTTTGAACAAATTTGTGATTTTTTAAAACAAAGAATTGGGAAAATTTTGGGTTTTTTTTTCCAAGTGTAAGTTCAACTAATTTTGCTCATTTTTTGGATGAAAGTTGCCAAATTTGTTATAGCACAAAATTGAAATAAAAATCGCTACATAGAACCTTGTTCAAAACTACCCACACTAATACTTATTAGTTAGGATAGACCCAAAATATGTGTATGGTCTTAATATCACTGAACAAAATTGGCGGACAAGATGTTGTATACATAATTTGTTCTTTTATCTCCTAACTCACAAATGGTGCAAGATTATTGATAAAATCATAATAATATGTCGATGAAATGTAAGGTACTAGTTTAAACGAATATGGAGTGGCTAGTGAATGTCCATAGTGTGAACAAATAAAAGTTTAAGGTTTTTCATTGTTGTGGATTATTTTAATTTGGGAGAGATGGAAAAAAATATTTGGGTGTTGTTTGCTTTCCCAATTTATCCATTGCCATACTTGGGACCTCATGAAGGCACATGGTAAGCAAAGAAAACTTGTTTTTGGTTTGTGTATAATGTAGAGTTTATCGTGATGGAGCTTCCTATCAAAGATAATGCAATTGCATTTATGGTGGTGTTTATTTTGATGGTGCTAAAGGTTGTGGTGTTTGGAGAATATAAGCAGGCCAAAACTAAGCTAAATCATCAAATTCTATGCAATAGATTGTGTGTTCTTTTTGGTTTTCTAGTTAACATTTGTTATTTTTCTTCCATTGTGCCAATAGTTGTTAATGTGAGTTGTAAGGAATGATGTATTCATGACTTTATATAAGGGGTTGGAGCTAAGAAGTGAAGATGAATTCAAGGAGATCTAAGTTGTAGTTAGTGGTACACATGTAGACGATTATAAAACCATGCATTTGTCAAGGATACATGTGGAGAGCCATAACTAAGTGGCCTTGAAGTCCTATTGAACTTGAAAACATGAAAAACTTCCATTCTTTGGGGGTATCTTTGAGTTGGAGCAGATTTTGAAGTTGAAGCAAGACTTAGGTCACTAGTAAAAATCTTTAAATATATGATTAAATTTATAAATAATATTTTAGTTGTAAATGACAAAAATGACTAATAGCCCTAAAGTCATTATAGACAAATTGTTTATAGGACAATGATCATTTAGGACATGTTAAATGTGCCACAATGATGTGTTAAATTTCATCCATTAATCATAAAGGACATATGTGAAGTTATTAGTGATAGTTTAATCATTGTTTAGTTATTTTTATTATTACAAAAACTTAGGGAACATTATTTTTTAAATTTATAATATTTATGATTATATATATAATATAATATATAATATAAATGATAAGATATATTTTTATTTCAATTATTTTTAGTCTCATTGTTTTCCATCCTATCAATTGTTGACATGCGTCACCATCTAAGCTAGGTTAAAAACCTAATTTAAGTGGCTAGGTAGACCATTTAATCTACCTACTTAGGCTTGCCTATGTAACCAACTAACCTAGGTAGTCTATGTAGATATGAAATATTCGATCAATATTCCAATGTTGACCACAACAAATGTCATTTGTGAAGTTTGATCCTTGGACCCCAAGGATGAAATTCAACTCCTTTACCACCAAGCCACCCCTCTTGTTGTGCAAAATAATATAATGATTATTTTATTTAGACCATACTTCATTTAAACATTACACAAAACCTCAAATTTCATAATTCATGTCTTATTGATAATTTGTCCAAATGAGAAAATTGAAATTGTATTCATATATTTCCTTCAATAATGTACAAAATTATATAATTTATTTTTTAGAGATGTAAATTCAGTTCAAAAAAATAAAACTGAATTTTGTTATTGAATAACATTTCAATGACCATTTTTTTGAAAAATTAAATTCAAACACATGATTTGTAAATGGAAAAACCTTTATGGCTCATACATGAATAAATAAAATAAATATTTCATATCTTAAACCTTCATTTGATTTAGGAATTTATATTATATAATTTTGCTTCCAATATATCATAATTTTATTAATAACTTTTAATTAAGACATATGAATCCATATGATTTATCCACATAAAACATAAATGGATCATAAATTAATTATATCTATGCATATTAATGTTTTTATATTAGTCATATTAATTATGATGTATAAATTTTACTCATTTTTACACATATAATCTAATAATAATTGTGTAATAATATATATTTTACACGTAAATTTTTTAATAAAAAATTCATACATATATTATATAAATTTTTATTTAAATTTGTGATAAAAAATTAATTTACAAAAAAATTATATATTTCCCACATCTTACACTTCTATTTTATTTCAATGTATAATATTTAATTTATTCACATTGAATATTTAAAATGGATTATATATCAAGTATTTTTTTTAAATGTAATAAATGTTCGTGTATTACCTATATGTATAATATTAATCAAAATCAATTCCTTACATGTTGTAGTTCATTATATTCGTTTACACTTCATATTAAATTATTGATAGCCATTTTTGAATCATTGTAAAATAATTGCATGACCATATTATCTATGTAATGACACATCATTTCATCCATGTCATTTCCATTGTTATTTTTTAGTCTTATTTTAAATGATTGTATACTAGTAACATTTTCAAATGATATCTTAAACATCCACATCACTTTGTCATTAATCATGGATGTCATATGGATGAAAACTTGCAAAGAAAATAAAATGTCATCCTTCTTATTGCCACATTGTCATCCATACCTATGAAGTTTATCCCACATTTTTAGTGGTTTTTGAACAAAACCTCATGTTTCTAGTATACTGGATTGGAATAACATGCATTGTTGATAGTTTGAGGGAATGTGGAATTCAAACAATTTATTTATTGCCATGTAGATCCTTAAATGATGCATTGGATATTTGAATTGGGTTTTAGTAGCTCAAAGGATCAAGTGAACACAAAGTGGTCTAATTTTTTATAAGTCATATTAGTGCAATTAGTAGGTGTAGGCAAAACTATTAATTGTTGAATATAGCTTAATTGTGTTTGTTCAAGGCATTCTGTGGACCATTGGAAAGTTGGTTTTAATATGGATTTTATATGTTGTGAAAGAGTTACACCATTTTAAGGTTATTCTTTGTGCATATAGTTTTTGGAGCAAAATAAAAATTTGAGTGTTTGTTGTTGTAGAAATCCTACATACTTCTTTGGTGATAGTTTAGTCATATGTTTCTTTTTGGTCACATTGGAACACCAAAAGGTGTGAATTTAACATTTGGCACGGTGAGAATGTTATAAATGTTAATTATTATCATATGGAATGAGAATTAAACCTCCATCATAATATACAAGGATTATTTTATAAGAAATTTTTAATTATCATAAGGACTTATCTTTTACTCATCCATAGTATGAGGTATTCCTTTTAGATGGATAAATGTTCATCCAACTATTATGGCTTATGAAGGCACTACATACAAATGAGAGTTGATAAGGTTCATTTCAAGGTTCATATGTCCAAATAGTATAAGATTTGATTTAAAACACAAATGCACATCCTTAAAAACTAAGCATAATCCAATAGGCATAAATATTTTTTCTTTATGATGAATGATAAATGTGCATTAGGTCTAGTTGAAAAAGGGAGCTAATCATCCACTTTCTTTGGACATTTGAAGAGGTTGTGAAGGATGATCATATCCTCATTCTTCAATTAACCCCTCAATAGCCAATGAGCTAGATCTAGTTTTTTGGTGTATTTTTAATGGATGTGGGCAGTAGAAATTTAAATGTTTTCCATTCTTTTGGTTATGTGAAATTTCTAAAAGCCTTCAAATGGTCTACTATCTAATAATTGCCATGTGGATTTAGGTGAATGTTTAATTAGGTTATTGTACATATAAGGTTTCCAACTAGTGAATTTGTCCCACCAAAATTAATTACACTTGAGGTAAAATCTATACCAATATAAGTTACAACCTATGGTAAAAGATGTTTAAATATGAAAATAAACAATGACATTATGAACATTACACATACAAATCTATTGACTAGGGATCTAATTTGGGCTCAGAAATGGGTTGATTAATTAAGTTGGGTTAAGCACAAATATAATTCAATTAGCTTGACCTCATATGTGAAAAAACACTAAATTATAAGGAAGAAGATGTCAATTAATATAAAGGTTAATCTATGAAAAGGATGAATATTTTAAAAGATTAATATTGAATAAGTGGCACAAATTTATTAACATGTAGTTAATGAATGATAAATATCTATTAGACCTAAATGAAAGCAATGATTCATTCATCCACTTTCTTTTCAAGTATTTAAGGTGTTGTGGGTGGAGCATTTGGTTCATTCTTTTTTTCCATTCTTCCATTTTGGTGTGTTGATGTCGTCTCATACAACTTGTAGGAAAATTTTGTGTGTAATGAACTTATGATGCAATAAACCCATGTATTAATTTGATTGTGAAAAAATACACAAGGGAAGACTTATGTAGTGAACTTTGTAAGTGATCCTTGTAACACAATGTTTTTAGGCAAGTGTGATGAACTCCCCTTTTAGTGTAGGCCAAATAAGACCAAGTTTTAAGCATGAGGGTGATATTACTTCTAAACATGTAAGTCTCTACTTGGGGTTTATCCAAGGTTCAAATCACATGACTTTCATCAAGGAAACGATGGTCATCCCTAAACAACTTGGTTAGGGAATTGTTCAAGAGCATTAATTACTTTCTTAAGGCAACTTGCTTGAGGAAGGTAACTGGTGCTTTGATGGGAAGGCAATGTTGTTGAAAGAGGTACCTCCTTTAGGCAACATTACCACCTTCCCCAAACAATATTGGTTGAAATTCTTTAAGGAACGTCACTTTCTTTGAGCAAGACAACCCATGTTCTTCAACCATTCCCTAGTTGGGGAGTAATCATGTTGCCAAGGCTTGGGTTTTATCTCTTCCCTACAAAAATTGGATATGATTTTTATCCTTTTATTTTCATAACAATTCATTTGTGTGGAGCATTTAAATTTTTTCAAAAGGTTCCACAATGAATGAAAAGTTGGGAAATTGGTTTCAAAGGTCGTATAATGGATGAAAATTTACATTTAATGGATGGCATAGTTGCAATCAATAGATGGATGGATGGATGGATGGGTGCAAACATGGTAAAATAAACCAAAAAAATAAGGATATCCACTTTTAGCTTGTATTGTGCATATGAAAATAAAAAAGTAACACTGAAATTAATGGAAGTACAATTGAAAACCCTTTGTTATTTATGATGCACTTGTAAGAATCTACTTCCAAAAATATGACAAAAATATGTTTTTAAAATACACATAAAGTAACCCCATTTATTAAATGGTAAAATTATGTTTTTGGAGCCTTCAACACAAATGATTTCATGAAATATGCTTATAGGAAGTTAGGATATAAAGGTCATTATATTTTTGACAAGACTATAAAAGATATGTTTTATTTTCTATTTGTTAAAATATATTTAATAGATACTTTACAAAAGTTCACACTACAAAAAAAAAACTTCAAATTTCATATTTTAAGAATGATTTAAAACCTATTTTTACAATGCCAAATCTGAAAATTAATGCACATAGTGAAAAACTATTTTTTTTATCATTCAAATAAAAAAAATCATTGTATAATGATTTTATGGTGGCTCTTGTTGGCATTTTATGTTTACTTTTCAAGAAGACAAACAAGGCAATTTTTTGGGTCTATGTTACTATGTTTACATGTGGATGGAAAGTTGAAAAGGAAAGTTACACAATGGATGAAAATTTGAAAAATTAAGGTTGTAAATGGGTGAAAAACCTGGAAAATTCTACATTATGGAGAAAAATTTGCAAAAAGATTTTAGAATGGATGGAAAACACACAATGGTTGAAAATTTGAAGTTGTACATGGATAAAAATTTGGGGTGAAGTGGCACATTCATCCATTATGTGCATGTATCCTTCAAAATTCTAAGGCATTACAATTTCCTTAGATGTTGCCCCTAACAAGTGTAGCCAAGCTCCTAAAGAAAACATGACCCCAATTCCTTTTTTTTTGTCTCATAAGCAAGTTGAGACCAAGTTGCACAAGTATTGTTGTTTTCCTTGGGAAAGTGTAGCCAAGCTCCTTGGGGAAAACATGCCCCCAATTATTGTTTACCTATGAGAATTTGGGTAAACCTATATTTCTCCTTAGGCAGCTTGATGAGGAATGGGGCCAAGTTGCACAAGGAAAACATTTTAACAAGAATCTTTTTTCTTAGATGACTTCCCTAAATCTTGGATTTAAGGGAAAATTTGGATATCAAAAACAAGATTTTAACTTGAAATCTTGGACTCGCAAAATTGATTCTTAACCAATACATCAAAATTCTTCATTTAAAAAAATGGGGTATCATTGATAGTCAAAATGTTTATTATAGTTTGAATACCATCAAGGTTTTTGAAGAAATATTTTTTGATTGGTGAATTATATTACAAAGAATGTTAAGATTAATGCCACATCTAAGTCGTTGCTAATGTTTAATGCTTGCCCTTATTTTCTTGGTTAAAGCATTATGATTTGAAAAATAAATCATCATGAATATTAACCCATTGTAATATACAACTACCTTGTTTCAAAATCACCAATTTAACATTTACCATTCTTGGTGAATGTCTCATCCATTTGAGTTGTGGGTATCAAGATGTTTTATTAAAAATATTTACTTGAAATGCATCACTAATTATGCCCCAATTCAAACACATTGAACAAATTACACTTGTTTTTTTAGTGAAAAAAATTACTACAAGTTGGCATTGCTTTATAATGGACAAGTAAGCTTAATGACAAATTTGGCAATTCCCAATCTCTATACTGAAAATGTGATCAAACTCTTTACTTCGCATAAAAATGACTTGATTTTTGGGGAAGAGAATATCTTTTATATATTATGGCTTTGGTGTTAAGAGGACACATATATTGCAATGTTTTGATCATGTGCATGGACATCCATGCTTCATAATTGCCACTTTAATTAAAATGTCACGAAAAGTGCCTAAGCATTGCCACAAATATCAACAACCATATGTTCTATGACCACATGTATGAAAGCAATCCACATAGGTGTGGTTGAAAATAATCAATCTTCAAATTTGTTGACAAATGTGCATTAACTAGTACGTTAGTTCTTTACAATTTATTAGGCATCTTCAACTCCAACCTTAGATGTTAATCACATGCAATTATACATTCCAAAATCTATTTTTAATTTATTAGGGTTGTTTTGCATGGTTATTATTATCTTGGGAAATTGTCAATCCCATGAATATTTTCAAGTAAGATTATTAACTTTGGAGCTTTTGTAATGTGTCTACCAACCCTATTATGTCACAATGCAACTTAAGAAGGGAACAAAACATTGAGGTCACATTTGGTATGAGAATTTGAATAAAAGGACATATAAAGTTTCATTTTCCTTTAAAGACATTCCTTTGTAACCAAACAAATTTTGTAACTCCACCAATTGAGCGAAGCTTCCACCATAAACATCTAGGGTACAAAAGAGATGCTTATGGTTGATTTTGTCTGCGTAAAACCAATGAGTTACATTGGTACTAATAGTGGTTTGCGAATCCTTGTACAAGACTCTATTTCTTTTAAGGGCAATAATTATGCACAAAACATTCTCCAAATTTTAATTTGAAACACGTGTCATTTTTGACACATGCTTATATTAATGTTGCATACTTGGGGACCTAACAATTATCACCTAAGCTTCAACTAATAGTTGCTAGGTAAGAAATCAAGTGAAATAAAAAGAAAGACCATGGTCTTGACTATAAACTCTAAAAACAATCACTAAAAAAATACTCTTTACTCTAGATTTCTAGATAAGGTAAGATGATAGAAAGAGAAGAACAACAAAAGTAAAAACCTAGTGGCAGTTTCCCCTTCTTTGTGTTTCTAATTCCTCTCCTTCCATAGTTCTCTCTTTAAAAAAATACAAAAAATCTACCCTCTACGAATCCTCCTTTGAAGGACATATCTTTTCTTTCATTTCTAGAAAGATATATTACCTTCCTTAGTAGTATATATTTACATGTACAAAGCTATAGTCTTTTATAACAAATGAAAACAATTTGCTTTTACTATGAACATAGAAAAAAAAACTCCATTACCACCCTTTTTTCACACCAATAATTCACACTAAAAACATGTATTTCTTCAAACCTTAAATATAAATACCAACTTCTTCCTCTACTTTTCCAAAACTTCTTCTATACTTGCTTTAAAGAAGCCAAATAGGTTCCCCATTGCTCCTATAAGCTCATGGGCCTCCTCATCCTCTCCTGCAAAATGTAACAGCTCTCCAAGTCACTCCATTAGTCTCCCTAAGTTAATGACAACTGTCTAACCATTAATTCCTTCTAGAGCCTAATTAACATAATGGCTTCACTTCCAAGTAAAGTAAATGGAAAAGTGAGAAGTCTTGTACCAACAATAGGAAAAGAATTATTATTAGACCTCCTATAGTAACTACTCAAGGAGACTACCCCTAACAACTTGATTTATATGACACATGTTTGTATGTAAAGGGAGTATGCAAATAGCTCATATTATAAGGTAATTTTGAAAACTAATTCTAGTCCCAAATGATCTCAAACTTTTCCACCCTTCTTTTTAAAATGAACAAACTTGAATAGAAATGTGAACTTTCATGGGAACAACATGATAATGACCATAAAAAACTAATATTTACATTGGATTATGCCTTGTGTTAAGAAGGAGATTTGAATGAATGGTGTTGGTGAACTATAAAGTTTCACTTAAAGAACATCCAATTTTATTTTTTGGGGCGAAATTTCACATCCTAGCGACTAATAAAAAAAAGCTAGTGCAACTCATACAGAGGCTTTTTTTGGGAAAAAAATGGCCCAAAGTTGCATGAAGATTTTTTTGTTTGAAATTGTCAATTTTAACAAGAGGTTCCAATATGTCACAAAAATATAGCAAGATTCATAAATGTTTCTTTTCCACCCTGACTTATTGAAAACAAAAAAACATTTATAACATCCTTTCCACATATATTAACTATTACAAGAGTGAGAATTGGAAAATAACTTGTTGGCAACAAGGTGTCATATCTCTGCGAATATACAATCAAACTGCTGGTACATAAAGTTTTTGATGGAATTATGTTTTTTATTTTATAAGCTTTAAATAGATCCATCAATAGCAATAGAACAGCAGTAAAATGGTAATCTATCTATGAAGGAAGGTAGTTTGTTTTGTTTTGTTTTGGAAATATGAGATACACCAAACCAGGATGCTGCAGATCATGTTCTTGGTGTCTTTGGAAAGCTCTTGACAAGGAGGGGTGCATGGGCTTGGTTCCCTGACATTTGGACTTGCAGTGCAAAAGTTCTTGAATATTGAATGATTTCTTCACTGAAAATTAAATTAAATTGTAGCTGAAAATGTTGGAGGAATTGAAATGTGCCTTTGGTGTTGTTGGAAAGATCTTGATGAGCAGGATTTAATGGAATTTATTTGGTAAGATTTGGATTCAGAATGTGGGAGATATTGATTTTTAAGTGATTTCTGCCGCTGAAAATT
>Ga0116229_10001605_pt1 | contig 35729 bp, 28 predicted proteins | sample S1TSphgellanicum_3_FD_87313 | JGI IMG/M metagenome (GOLD analysis project Ga0116229, IMG submission 87313) | Host-associated microbial communities from peat moss isolated from Minnesota, USA - S1T2_Fc - Sphagnum magellanicum MG | ecosystem: Host-associated > Plants > Peat moss > Unclassified...
CGGCGCTTCGCTTTCCTTGCCCTGGCCGTCGGCGTAAAGCTTCTTGCCATCGATGGTGAAGGTGACGTCGTATTTGCCATCGGCTCGTTTTTTTGCATGGGCTTCGTGAGCGCTCATATCGTAGAGCGTGATGCGTTCAAACAGGTCGGTGATCAGGTCGTCGTACTTGGGACCCGCCTCTTCACGCAGAATGCGGACGAAATCGGTCGATGACGGATAGGGCGGACCCTTGAACGCAAATTCGTTGATGAGGCGCCGCAGCGATCGGTTGACGACGTCTTCGCCGACGGCATCCTTCAGCCAATACATCACCAGTGCCCCTTTCTCGTAGTGGATGTAGGGCTGGTTTTCCACTCGTATCAGTGGCAACTCTTCGACGCCTTCACCGCCGCGCGCGCGCAGATAGCGATCGAGTTCCTGCTTGAGGAATTTTCGGATCATGGTCTGGCCGTAGAGCTTTTCCATCACCAGAAGCGCCGAATACTGGGCGAACGATTCGGACAACATGGTCATGCCCTGCATATCCGCGCCAATAACCTGGTGCGCCCACCACTGGTGGCCGGTTTCGTGCGCAGTGACGTAGGTGACGAGATCGATGTTTTTTGCATCCTCGCCCTTGGCAAAGCCGGGCTTTTGAATGAACCCGATCGACTCCGAGAACGGCACAGTGTTGGCAAATGACTGTGCGAAGTTCGCATAGGCGGGAAACTCGAGAATGCGCATTTGATGGAACTGGAAGGCCGAGAACTGCTCTGAAAAGAGACCCAGCGAAGACTGCAGCGCGCTTAACATGGTGGCGACGTTGTAGGCGTGTTGCGGAAAACTGTAGACACCGAGTGCCACGGGCGTGCCGTCGCCTCCTTGCCATGTCGCCTCCTCGTTGGCATAGCGCGCTGACTGCATCGAGAAGAAATGCAAAATCGGCGCGTCAGTTTGGGTGTGAAGCACGCGCCTGCCGTTGACGATGCTGTCCGAGACGGTGTAGCCAGGAGCGACGGCAGTCTGATCGGCGTCGGTGGTCAGCGTGATGTCCGCCGTGACCCAGTCGCTGTCATGGCGCAGGTAGTTAAACGCACGCGCAGACGCGTCTTCGAGCTTGGGAGGGCGCAAGTCGGCGGGCAGTCCATATTTGCGGCGCTTGGCGCGCTCGGTCAAAAAGCTTGTGCGCTCGACACCGATACCGGGCGTGATCTCCTCGTCATTGATAAAGGTGCCGTTATCGACGATGCCGGTCAACGGTCTCTCGTTCGGAAAACCCTTCTGCTCGAGGACGGTGTCGAACACGACCGTGCGTTTCTCATGCGGCTGCATCGGCTGTGCAAAGCGGTAAATGCGGTAATTGAAGCGTCCAAGATCGTCGGCCAGACTGGCACCTTCGACTTCGAGTCGCTTCATCTGCAAGGGCTTCATCCAGCGCAGCTGGACTTCGGCAAGCGCCGCATCGGTGCGGTTCTCGATAATGTATTCGCCATGCGTGACGGCGCGCACTTCTTCGGGGTAAAGATCGACCTTGAGCTTGACTGCTGCAATCTTGGGCTCGGGGACGTGCTGGAACTTGAGCAAGGCACGTTCCGAATCAGCGGCATAGCGTTCCTTGTCTTGCGCGGTTTCATACGGATTGAGGATACTGGTGTTGTAGTAGATGAATCCCCCGCTGGATGCCATCACCAACACCGCAAGCAGCAGGATCATGCCTGGCATGCCGGCCAGTCGCTGTCTTGCCTGGGTCAAGCGCGGCCTGAGCCGCATTTCGCGGCCGCGGCGCCACAAGGCGTGCGACAGCGTCAGCAGGATGATCGCTGCGGCGCTCCAGTAAAGCTGGAACCAGGCTCGGCCGATCCAGAAGCGGCCCATGCCATTCATGTCGGACAGCGGCACTGGCGAAGTCCCGGCGTAATCGTAAAGATGGTTTTCAAAGCCCGCGGGGACCAGCGCGGTCTGGGCCACGATGTAGAGCAGCATCACCGCCCAGCCGATGAATTTCTGCTTGACCAGCACCTGCACGAAGGTGGCGAGCGCTGCGAACTGAAATGCTTCGATGACGCGCGGCAGGATGAACCAAAGCAGATAGCTTTCGAGCTCGATGTGCGTGTAGCCATGAGCCAGCTGGTCGATAATGCCGACCATCGCTGCAAACAGGTAAGACACCAGAAGCACGATGGTGATGGCCACGATCTTTGGCACCACGAAGACCCAGTCGGGCGCGGGCATGACGCCTGTGATCTCGTCCATGCGGCTGTCATGGTCGCCCCATACCAGCTCGCCCGAGTAGTAGATTGCAATGACGATGGCAAACAGGGCATAGGATCCGGTCAGGGCATCGACAACGGCGCGCGTTACTGGCAGATACTGGATGTCGCGCACTGTCGTTACGGCCGTCAATGCACCCACAGCGTTCAAGGCACCGATGGCGATCAGCACGTAGAAGGCGGGACTGCGAAAGACCACGCGCATGTCAAACCGCGCCAGTGATATGAGCTGGATCCAACCTGAGCGGCGGCCGCTCGGGATGAACGAGGGTGTGCTGCGGGGCACGGCCATCGTGCGCTCGCCTGCACTTGGCGCGGGGGCTGCGACCTTGCCCGTGCGCTCGCCAAAAGAAAAGCGGATGTAGGCGAATCCGTAACAGATGACAGCGACGCCAAGCCAAAGCAGCCGGCTCAAGAGTCCGAGCCGATCCAGGCTCGGCAGCAGGGTATTGCGATCGCTGGCGGTCCAGTACCGCGTCGCTTTCGAGAGCCAGGAGACGCCGAATGGATCGCTGAGGATCGCAACAGTGTCCCAGGCAGGGTCGCGCAGCGCGACCCTTGATCCGATATAGATCACCAGCAGCGCGAGCAGTCCAACGTAGGTCCACATCATCGAGCGCGTTGCCGTCGCCAGTGCAAACATGATTGCGCCGATCACAATGAGCGGCGGAATGCCAATGACGAAATACGCGAACAGATAATTGCGGGCGACGAAAGGCCCGACCTTTTCGGCGTCAAGCCACGGCATCCATGAGCCGATCAGCATGGCCACGGGTACTGCCAGGAGCACGAGGGCTGCTACCGTCATGGCACCTGCGAAGCGGCCACCAAGGTAGGCCGCCTTGGTGACGCGAGTGGAGCGAATCAAGGGAGCAATGCGGGTTTCATCGTCGCGCAGCACGACGTTTGCCACAAATGCTGCAACGATAAAAAGCGCGAAGACGTTCATGATGGCGATGGTGCTCATCAACGCCGCGGGTGAATTGATATTGACGTTGCCGCGGGCGCCGATTTGCACCGTATCGATCGTCACCGAGGCAAACGACAACAGGAAGAAGAGCGCAAAACCGATGAAAAACACCGGCGCGCGCAGTTGGTAGCGCAGCTCAAAGCGGGCAATCGACAGGAACATGGCTAGGCCACGCTTTTCGACGCGGCGCCAACGCTGCGGTGTTGTCTCTCGCTTGTCAGCGTCGCGAAATAGACGTCTTCGAGATTGGGAGCCAACGGCTCGAAGGTCCCGGGGGGCTGGGTTTCGGAGAGCACGTGGACTTCGGTGCGACCGCCACGCAGCCGGGTCGAGATCACATTAATGCCCGCTCTAGTCATGTCCTCGAGCTCGCTCTTGGCAATCGTGCTGCGCCACACGCGGCCCGCGAGCAGGCCCAGCAGATCGTGTGGGGAGCCCTGCTGAACGATGCGTCCACCGACGATGATCGCCATGCGCGAGCAGAGGTCGACGACGTCATCGACGATATGCGTGGACAGGATGACAACCACGCTCGAGCTGACGTCGGAGAGGAGATCGTTAAAGCGGTTGCGTTCTTCCGGATCAAGTCCGGCGGTGGGCTCATCGACGATGATCAACTGCGGGCTTGCGATTAACGCCTGGGCGATGCCAAAACGTTGCCGCATGCCGCCGGAGAATCCGGCGACGGCTTTCTTGCGCACCTCCCAAAGGTTGACCTGCTGCAGTAGTCCTTCGACCATGTCGCGGCGTGGCCCGCGCTCGGTGACGCCCTTGAGCACGGCAAGATGGTCGAGCAGCTCGTAGGCCGAGACGCGCGGATAGACACCGAAATCCTGGGGCAGATAGCCCAGCACGGCGCGCAGCTTCTCGGGATTTGCAATGACATCGATGTCATTGAAGCGGATGCTTCCCGATGTCGGCACCTGCAGCCCGGTGACACATCGCATCAGCGTCGACTTTCCTGCGCCGTTGGGCCCAAGCAATCCAAACATGCCCGGCGCAAGGCTCAATGACGCATCGACTAGCGCCTTGGTGCCATTGGAATAGGTGTGGCTGACGCCGTCGAGTACCAACATGTCAAATTCCCCGAAAAGAAGTTACGCGAGGCACAACCATTCCTGGTCGCACAGCTTTGGGCTCACGCAATTGTCAGTGCCGCCCGGAAGGCTGTAAAGCATGAATGCGACGAAATGCCTGAATTCGGCGGCAGGTTGCAGCCAGAAGGACGCGAGATGCGAGAAGGGCGCGAGGCCATCGTCGGTGGCACATGCGAGCGCTCAAAGGTGGCAGCGGTGCCGAAACCTAGGGCTTCGCTACTCCCCCTCTGACGGCTGGATGCCCAACCTAGGCGCCACGGCTTGGTTCAGGTATCTTTCGGGTTGCTTAGGAAGGGCCGAGATAAATCACGATGAAAAACGCGCTGACCTGTCTGTTCATGCTGCTCTCTACTTCAGTTGCGCACGCCGATGAGGGCATGTGGACGCTCGATAACCTGCCTTTGAAACAGCTGCAGCAGGATTATGGCTTCGCGCCGAGTGCCGCCTGGCAAGACCGCGTCCTGCACGCGTCCTTGCGCATGGCGCAGGGCTGCTCGGGCTCGTTCGTTAGCGCTGATGGCCTTGTCATGACCAACCACCACTGTGCGGAACAGTGCATTTCCCAGCTTTCCAGCCCAGAGCACGATTTTGTGGCGAACGGCTTCGTCGGCATTCGGGACGGCGCCGAGCGAGCCTGTCCGGAGCTTGAATTCGACCAGCTTGAATCGATTGCCGACGTCACGTCTCGCGTCAGTGCGGCCACCGGTGACAAGAGTGGGGCGCAGCGCATCAGCGCCGAACGCAGCGTGACCAGCGCGATCGAGCAGGAATGCAACGCCGGCGGCGACGCCAAGGTGATCCGCTGCGACGTCGTGTCGCTCTATCATGGCGGCCGCTATGCGCTCTACAAGTACCGTCGCTATCAGGACGTGCGCCTGGTGTTCGCGCCTGAAGCTGCCATCGCCGCCTTCGGTGGCGATCCGGACAACTTCAATTTCCCGAGGTTCGACCTCGATGTGACCTTCTTGCGTGTTTACGTCGATGGCCGGCCAGCGCACACCGACTTTTTTCCCTTCAGCAAGAGCGGTCCGAAGGCCGGTGATCTGGTGTTCGTCGTCGGCAATCCCGGGGGCACCGAGCGTAACGATACGGTTGCACAATTGATCGCACTGCGCTCGGACTTCCTGACACCGTTCTTGGCTTATCTTTCGGATTTCCACGGCATGATCTGGCAGTATGGGCGTGAGAGCGGCGAGCACGCCCGTCAGTCCAATGATGACCTGCTCATCACCGAGAACGCGCTCAAGGTCTTCAAGGGACAACTCGAAACGCTCAACGATGATGCGGTGCTAGAGAGCAAACAGCACGAAGAAGATGAGCTTCGCGCCTGGGTCAATGCCGATCCCGCGCGCAAGGCCAAGTATGGCAACGCCTGGGACGAACTGGCCGGATCGCTAAAGGCCGGCGCTGAACTCGGCCCGCGCTATCGGCTGGTGGAGCGCGGTTCGGGGTTTAGCAGCGATCTCTATGCGGATGCCAGCATTCTGGTGCGATACGCGGCCGAGCGGGGCAAGCCTGACGCGGATCGCCTGCCCCGTTATCGCGATGCAAATCTTCCGGCGCTTCGACAACAGGCGCTATCCAGTGCGCCGATCTATCCTGAACTCGAGGAAACCAAGCTGGCCTGGTCGCTTGAGAAACTTCGCCAGGGACTCGGAGCTGATGATCCCCTGGTGCAAGAGATCCTCGGCAGCGACAGTCCGGACACCGTCGCCAGACGCCTGGTCGAGGGTAGCAAGCTTGCCGACGTCAATGTGCGCAAGCAGCTTTGGGAAGGGGGAGAGGCGGCGATCGAAGCCTCCAACGACCCGATGATCAAACTGGCACGGATGGTCGATCCACAGGCCCGCATGATTCGCAAGGACTACGAGGCTCGCGTCGAAGGCGTCGCAAAGAAGAATAGCGCGTTGATTGCCGAGGCGAGATTTGCGCGCGAAGGGCTAGGCAGTTATCCGGACGCGACATTTACCTTGCGCTTGTCGTATGGAGCCGTCAAAGGTTGGGATGAGCATGGCGTCGCGGTTCCGCCATTCACGGATTTTGCCGGTTTGTACCGCCGGGCGACGGGCAGTGATCCTTTCAAACTTCCTGCGAGCTGGATCGCGGCCCAATCAAAAATCGACTTGGCCACGCCATTTGATCTGGCGACAACGAATGACGTCATTGGTGGCAACTCCGGGAGCCCGATGATCGATCGCGATGGCGACGTCGTCGGGCTGGTTTTCGATGGCAATATCCATTCGATCGGAGGCAATTTTGTCTACGACAAGCGCCTGAATCGGACCGTTGCCGTGGATAGCGCAGCTCTGGAATATTCGGTCCGTCACGTCTACGGTGACACCACCTTGGCTGATGAACTTGTGACTGGCCATCGGTCAGGGGCCGCGATGTAGTCGACGGGGCCGGCGTTGAATTCGTGGCGATAGGGCGCGGTTTTCGCTGACGAGCCTGATCATTGGCTCCCGAGATCTACTGCCAAGCAATACGGTGCCGATGCACCGAAAGCGTCGACGGGCTGGTGTCGAGGCCTCATCGCAGATCTTCCCGGTTCAGTCGCACGCGCAGTACCGAGCGGACGACAGCGCAGCGGAAACAAGGCAGGCATTCGGCGAGATCAGCGACTTCTTTGATTGGCATAGGGCCAGGCCGCATTCGCGCGCGTGAATGCCCGAAACTATTTGAAGACCGGATTGGGCACTCTGTAGAGCGCTCCGCGAGCGTCGCTGCCATTGCCAGACACGGTCGTGCCATAGACGAAGCGACCCTCCGGCGAAATTGCGAGGTTCGCGTGGTGCTCGCCGTTGACATCGATCTGCGCAATCAGGTCGCCAGTCGCACCGATGACGGCAAAGCCGCCGCCGTCCCACAGGCTGACGAAAAGTCGACCCTCGGCATCGATGCGCACGCCGTCGGGAACGTAGCTTCGGCCTTTAGCGAGCAGGGCGTTGAGGTTGACGAACTCGCGCAGCGCGCCCAATGTGCCATCGGCAGCGATCGTGGCAATGAGCAGGCGGTGGGCGTCGCTCTCCGCAACATACAGAAGACGTCCGTCTGGCGACACGACAAGTCCATTGGCATAGTCGATGTCCGTGGCCACGACGCGAACGCGTTGGTCGGCCCCCACGTAGTAGACTTTTCCTGACTTGTTGGAGCCCGATGCCGAAAAGTAGACGCCCCCCTTGGCATCGGCGGCAAGATCGTTGGGTTCGGCAAACCCATGCCCCTCGGCATCCTGCTCGATGCGCTTTAACACCTTGCCGTCAAGCGAAATCAACACTACGCGGTTGCTGTCGTAGCATGCCACGAGCAGGCCTTCGTCACGCTTGAGCAGCCCCGTCGGTCCGCAGCCCGCTTCGTGCCAGACCAATTCCTTGTCATGGCCCTTGAGCCTGAAGACCTCTGAGGTGGCATAGTCCACGAAGTAAAGCGTGTCGCCGACAAATATCGTGCCCTCGGGAAAACCCAGGCCGGGTGCCAGCGTGTCTTCATTGGATGCGCAGCGGGCAGAGGAGGGCAGAAGCGTCAGGCAGGCTGGGATCGCGAGCAACGCCATCTGAGCGGCACGCCGCATGCGCCGCAACGCCCGACGCGAACCCAATCCCGATGGTGGCTTGAAGGTTGCCATGAATGCTTCCGACACAATGCCGCGCTTGACCGCTGCATCGCCCCCGCCGTGTCGTGCCATGCCAAGCGCCTCAGGAAGAAGGCGCAAGTCTCAACGCCGAGGCGATCTTTCTGCCCGACTCACGCAGCTCGTCAAGTAACGCAGGCAGCTCGACATCGACCAGTTTACCTGCGCGCTTTTTCCAGACGCCTGCGACCATCACGCTGTCGATATTTGCCAGCGATGCCTGCATCACGACCGAGCTGACCGCATCGTGCAGCGGTTGCATATTGAGGTCCGTCCGTCGAATCAGCACCAGATCGGCCTGCTTGCCCTTGGCAAGCGAGCCAATGCGATCCTCAGCGCCAAGCATCCGTGCGCCTTCGAGGGTAATCCAGGAAAGCGCCTCGCGCGTTGTCACGGTCGACGTGGCAGGGATACTGCCGTGTACTTCACGAAAGGCGACGTTATCGAGAGAACGCTGCATGCCCAGTGCAATGCGCGCCTGGGTCAGCATGTCGCCGCTGACGACGCTCTCGAGATCGACGCCAAGCGAGGGCGCTCGGCCGAGGTCGCGCAACCGCCCCGTGATCGGATGGCCGTGCCCCTGGGTCATCTCGTTTTCGGGAGCAACGGAGAAGCTCATGCCGAGCTGGCAGAAGCGCTCGAGCTGGGCGCCTGTGAACGCATGGCCGTGGACAATATTGATGTGCGGGCCGAGCAAACCCTCTTGCTCCAGGCGCTCCCAGCCGCCAGGGGTCCGCGCAGCGCCGCCGCCCTGGTGCAGCGAGGCGATCACGCCCAGATCGCGCGCCATCTTAAAATCGTGCAGGCTGACTTCCATCGTCGAATAATGCGGGCCGAGCACTGCAGCCCCGATGGCAAGCAAGGGTTCGGTGCCAAATTGCCTGATCAGCCGCTCGAGTTCGGCGCGCGGATGCGCCTTCTCCCAGAACGGCGTCTCACCGGGCTTCGCATCAGGCTTGGGCGTGCCGTGCAGAAAAGTCGCGCGGATTCCGGAGCGCAACAAGGCGGCGATGGCGGCATCGTTGTGCTCGGCCGTGCGGTTGTTGTGGCACCAGTCGACGAGCGTCGTCGTGCCGCAATTGAGCTGGTTCAGAGCACCGACGAGCGTCGCGATGTACAGATCCTTGGGATCGAACGCGAGCGCCAGCCCGGCGTGCATCTTGGCGAAATAGTTCAGCAAGGTCCAATTGGCCGCGATGCCGCGCAAGGCAGTCTGCCAGGTGTGCATGTGGGCGTTGACGAGTCCTGGAATGACAATGCAGTCACCGGCCTCGATCACCGTATGGCCGGCGCTTGGCAGCGCGGGCGCAATCTCGGTGATGGTGTCGCCCTCGATCAGGATATCGGCCGAGGGCAGGTCGCCTTGGCGGTCCATCGTGATGACGCACGCGCCGCGGATCAACGTCGCGGGACCCATCACGTCAGCTCTCGAGGCCGTCGCTTAATTCGACGTTCTCCGCTTCCAGTTCAAGCCCGGCATCGCGTGCCGTCTCAAGCAGCAGCACCGCGAAATCAACATTCTCCTGGCCGCGGCCGACCAAGCGCGCCACCGATTCGCGTGTGGCTGCAGCAGAGGGCATGGCGACGCCAAGCGCCTTGGCCGCCGCCATACCCAGATCCATGTCCTTCAAGAGCAGTTGCGGCGTGAAGGTCACCTGGTCAAAGCGCAGGTTGCAAAGCACCGGCGTCTTGTAGCGCGTGTACATCGATCCGAGCACGGAATCGTTGATGCTCTCCAGAAAGACGTGCCGGGGGATGCCGGCCTTTTGTGCGAGGACGGTTATTTCACACAGGTTCTGGATGATGACGCCGAACATGGTGTTATGGGCGATCTTCCAGATGCGCGACAGCTCGCCTTCGCCAACCCACATCACCTTGCGCGCCATCACCTGGAGATAGGGGTCAACGCGCTCATAGACTGCCTTTGGACCCGACGAGACCACCAAAAGCTTCCCCGCCTTCGCCACCTTGGCGTTGCCCGATACCGGGCTGCACAGGAAGTCAACGCCCATCGCCTCGAGGCGCTCGCGGATTTCGGCTGAGCCTAACTGCGAGATCGAGGAACTATCGGCGATCACCTTCGGCTTGTGTGGGCCGGTGAGAAGGCCGCCTTCTGCAAAGAGGATCTCCTTCAGGTCGTCGGTGGTCGAAACCATCGTGAAGACGATGTCCAAGGGTGCCAGGTCAAGCTTCGATTGCGCGAGCGTGGCGCCCAGCGCAGCCAGGGGCTCGGCCTTTGCGCGCGTGCGGTTCCACACCATCACCGGATGGCCACCCTTGAGCAGGCGCGTGACCATCGCATCACCCATTCTTCCAAGGCCAATCCAACCCAAGCTGTCACTCATACGTCTCTCCCTTAGCGCTGGACGCGTTTGTCGTCGGCCTCGCCCGCATACCAGATTGCACCAGCGCGCGCTTCTACCGCCAGTCGATTCAGGCTCGCTCCGAGGCACGGTCCGTCAAAGCATCGTCCATCCTCGAGATGGAACATGGCACTGTGATGCGCGCACATGAGCGTCGCATTATCGTAAACCCAGAACACGCCTGGCTCGTAATTGAGGGGAATCGAGAAGTGGGGACAGCGATTCTCGAATGCGCGCAGGCGGCCCTGGTTCAGAAATACCACAACCCGAAACGGATCATGTGCGGGGCCGAAAGAGCATTCCGCCGTGCCGCTTCTGGCGAGCTCAGTGAGCGCCACAAGACGCGTCCCTGGCACCGGCTCATGGGGGTGTGCCATGGTCCTTTGCGTGAGCTGCCAGCGATTGCCCAAGCGCCGCGACGATCGCCCTGGCGCAGCTGCAATTTGCGCGACGCATCACGAATGATCCTGCGCCAGCCTGAAATCGTAATGGGCTTCAACGTAAGGCGTTGCCATGACCGTGCCGTCCTTGGCGGTGCCCGCGGCCTTGGTCACGAACTCGGTGATGAGCGAATTCTTGACACCGAAGACCGCATCCGAATCCAGATACTTGTCTCCCGCCACAAACACGTGCGTCGTGACGCTGCGAAATCCCGCAGCGGAGAGCATGAAATGGATATGCGCCGGACGGTAGGGATGACGCCCCATGGCATGCAGCATCGGCCCGACCGGGCCGTCGGTGGGAATGGGATAGCTGACCGGCTTGACCGTCCAGAACCAGAAACGGCCTGCCGCATCGCTGCGAAACCTGCCCCGCACTTGCATCTCGTCAAGGTGCGCGAGCTGGACGTCATACCAGCCTTCGCCATCGACCGCCCAGACGTCAATGGTGGCTCCGGCAACCGGCTCGCCGCGATGATCGAGTACGCGGCCGGTAAAGAGGGTGGGCTCGCCAACGACACCGGTGGCGATATTTGCGCCATTGACAAGTTCTGGCGCTCCGCTTTGGTAGAACGGTCCGAACACCGTCGTTTCGGTTGCGCCCTCGGGGAAGCGATGGTTGATGGCATCGACTAGCATCGAGACGCCAAGCGTATCGGAGAGCAGGATGAATTCCTGGCGCTTGTCGTCGCACTTCTGTCCGGTCGCGGTAAGAAACTGGATGGCCTTGAACCACTCGTCTTCGGTGAGCTCGACATCACGCACGAAATCATGCAGGTGACGCACCAGACTTTCGGCAATCTGCTTAAAGCGCGCGTCGTGGCTTGTCAAGAGCGTCGCGAGCACCGCGTCGGTCAACGTCGATTCACTCAGGTTTCGCATGACCTTCTCTCCTATGCCATTCAAAAGATGACGCGCCGCTCGACCGGGAAGCAGCGCACGCCAAAGCGCCTTGCCACAAAGCCCCACAGCCCGCCCGGGAATCGGATTGTAACGACGATCGCGAGCGCGCCAAGCCCGACCAGGTACCAGGTGCCGAAGTCACCCAAAAGCTTTGAGACGGCGAAGTAGAGCATGGCGCCGATCAGCGGCCCTTCCATGGTCCCGACGCCGCCAATGATGACCATGAAGATGATGACCGGCGACCATTGCACTCCGAACGCGGCGTCCGGGGACACGCGCAAGATGGAAAGAAAATACAGTGCTCCGGCAACACCAAAGCCTGCTGCTGAGATCAGATAGACGAGAAACTTGGTGCGGCGAACGTCGATGCCCTGGCTTTCCGAGGCGGGCTCGCTGTCACGGATTGCAGATAGAGCAAGCCCGAAGCGCGAACGCAGCAGCCGGTGCACCAGAAAAATCGAGCCGAAGACGACAGCAACGGCGATCCAGAAAGTCACCGACTCGCGCGCCCACTTCGAGTAGCCGCGCACGGCAGTCAAGCTCGTGCCGGAGCCGCCGCCAAGCACCGACAGGTTCGCCACAAGGAGCCTGAATATCTCTGCCATGGCCCATGTGCCGATCGCGAAGTAGCCGCCTTGCAGGCGAAATACGACCTGGGACACCGGAATTGCAACGAGGGCGGCACACACCCCCGCCAGTGCAACGCAGAAAAACGGATTGACGCCGCCGAAATTGCCCAGCGCGATCAGCGCATATGCGCCGATGCCGATGTAAGCCTGCTGGCCGATCGATACCAGTCCGCCATAGCCACCGAGCAGATTCCACATCTGTGCCATGAGGAACAGGCAGGCGAACTCGCTGAACTGGCGCAGCGTACTTGACTCGGCCCAAAACGGCATGCTCGCCGAGACGACAAAGAGCAGCCAGATGATGGCGCGCGTGATGCGCGAGGCGCGCGTCTCGAGTTCGATGGCTGCGTTGTGCTCGTCCATCGCTTAGGCCGCTGTTTTGGGAAAGAGGCCCATCGGACGCACCACCAGCACGGCCACAAAAACCAGGTGGCCAACGAGGATCCCCCAGCCCGGATTGACACGAAAGCCGATCGCCTGCGATATGCCGAGGATCAAGCCCCCGAGGAAGGTTCCCCAGAACGAGCCCATGCCGCCGATGATCACCGACTCGAAGGCATAGATCAGCTGGGCGGGTCCATCGGTTGGCGAAATGGTGGTGCGCATCGCCTGGAAGATCCCGGCGATGCCAAGAACGCCGATGGCCAGTGCGGTGGCAAGCGCAAACACATGATGATTGTCGATGCCAACCAGAGATGCCGCTTCCCCATCGTCTGACGTCGCGCGAAAGGCGCGACCCAGCCGGGTTCTGCCGAAGAGCCACTGGAAACCGGCGCTTGTCGCGAGCGCGACGGCAAGAACGATCACAGGCAAAACGCCGACCGCGAGTCCTGGCACGATCTCGATGCTGCGGGCTTCGAGTCCGCCGGCCGCAAGCGAGCGGGTATCGGCGGAAAAGAGTTCAAGCAGCAGGTTCTGGATGACAATTGAAATGCCGAAGGTCACGACCAAAGAGGGCAGCGGATTGCGCGACAGCGTGCGGTTTAGGACCGTGCGCTGCACGACATAGCCAAGCGCGAAGGCGAGGGGCACGACGGCGAGCATCGTCGTGAATGGGCCAACGCCAAAGACCTGGTTGAGGAACACGCCGCAAAAGCCAGCCAAAATGATCAGGTCACCGTGAGCCGTATTGACAAGCCGCATGACGCCAAACATGAGCGACAGGCCAAGAGCAAAGAGGGCATAGAGGCTGCCCAGGAGGACACCCTGGATGATCGTATCGGCGGCGCCCAGGAGGTCCACGCCTAGACCCCGAAGTAGGCCAGCGAAATCTGCTCCATGGTGGTCTCGCTCGAGGAGCCCGTCAGCGCCACGCGTCCCTCCTGAAAACAGTAGAGTCGCTGCGAATGCGCGCGTGCCGCCGCGACATCCTGCTCGACCAGGATCGACGTCATGCCTTCGCTCGTGATCTTCGCCAGCGCCTCATAGATCTCGGCGATGACAAGCGGTGCCAGGCCGAGCGAGAGTTCATCGCAGATGAGAAGGCGCGGATTGGCCATGAGCGCCCGGCCGATGGCCACCATCTGCTGCTGGCCGCCTGAGAGCGCCGTCGCGGCAAGGCGCCGGCGTTCGCGCAAGGCCGGGAACAGCGCGTAGACGCGCTCAAGCGTAAACGGGCCGTGCCGCCGGGTGTGCGCGCCGATGACCAGATTCTCCTCGACCGAGAGGCTGGCAAAGAGGCGCCGGCCCTCTGGCACCATGGCGATACCCTCGGCGACGAGCCGATGCGCGGGGTTGCCGCCAACCGCGCGCCCGTCCCAGGTGATGGCCTCCTTCGGGCAGGGAAGCAGGCCCGTCAGGCATTTGAGGAAGGTCGACTTGCCCGCCCCGTTGGCACCGATGATCGCCACCGTCTGGGCCTCTTCAATGAAAAAATCGATGCCGAAGAGCGCCTGAAAATCGCCGTAGAAGGCGCTTAGCGCGCGCGTGCGCAAAAGCTCGGCCATCTTAGCTGCCCAGTCCGAGATAGACGCGCCTGACGTCGGGATCGGCCATGATTGCGCCGGGCTCGCCTTCGGCAAGACGGGCGCCAAAATTGAGCACCATCAGCCGGTCTGCGACGGCAAGCAGTGCGTGAACGACGTGCTCGATCCAGATAATGGTCATGCCGCGCGTCTTGATTGCGCGGACCAGGGCAACCAGTTCCAGTGCCTCGTGCTGGGTCAGGCCGCCTGCCACCTCGTCGAGCAGAAGGAGCACCGGCTCGGTCGCGAGCGCGCGCGCCAGTTCAAGGCGCTTTCTGTCAAGCAGCGTGAGCGAGCCGGCACGCTGGTTGGCGCGTGGCCAAAGGCCGGTTTGCCTGAGAATCTCAAGGCACGGCGCGTAGGCCTCGTTCTCGCTTTTGCCTGCGCCAAAGGTCGCAGCGACGAGCAGGTTTTCAAACACCGTCATGCCGGCAAACGGATGCGGGATCTGGTAGGAGCGCCCAACGCCAAGGCGGCAGCGCCGGTGCGGGCTCGTGCTCGTGATATCGCGGCCTTCAAGGACGATGCGGCCGCTGTCGGGTCGTACATCGCCACTGATGAGGTTAAACAACGTGGTCTTGCCAGCGCCGTTAGGACCGAGGATGCCCAGGGTCGTGCCCGACGTCACGTCAAGTGACATGGCGTCGGTCACGGTCAGGGCGCCATAGCGTTTCGTGACATCGTGCAATGACAGTAGCGCCTGCATGAGGTCCTTTGCTAGGCCATGAGCTTGAGTGTCCCCCCGGTGGGAATGGCGGGTGCGGTCAGATTATTCACCACCACCAGATCGTACTTGTACTTCGTGCCCTTGACCCATTGGCCGCCAACCAGAGGCGTCTTTGCGACGTTCTTGACCGGACCGCTGCCCCAGGCGATGGTGCCCACGAGTGTATCGAGGTGCGTCGCAGCCAGCGCATCGCGAATGTCGGCCTTGTTGGCGACGTCCTTGGTGCGCTTGAGCGTATCGATGGCGATCTCGAAGAGAGCGTGTGCGAAGCCGAGCGGTTGCGTCCACTGTTTGCCGGTGTCCTTCTCATACTGGCTGGCGAAGGCGCGCGACGTCATGCCGGTGAGGGACGATTTGAAGGGATGGCTCGGGGTCCACCAGACCTCGGTAGACAGGCCAGCCCCGGAATCGCCGACTGCCTCGAGTGCCGAGGGAAACAAGAGCGCCTTGCCAACGGAGACGATCTTCGGCCTGAACGCCTGCTGCTGGGCCTGCGTCCAGAAGGTCTTGAAGTCAGGCGGGATCATCACGCCGGTGACGATTTCGATGTTGGCTTTCTTGAAGGCCGCGATCTGTGCGCTGAAATCGCTGGTCAGATCCTGGTAGCGACCCGGATCGGTGAGCTTGAAGCCGTCCTTGGCCAGGGGCCCTGGGAATCCCAGTTTCGGATCGCCCCAGGCGTTGCCGTCGCCGTCATTGGGAAACAGGCCGCCGACATCTTTATTGGTGGCCGCTGGCTTCCACATGTTGGTGAAGACGGCAATCACATCCTCGAGCCCCCAGAAGAAATGGTAGGTCCAGTTAAAACCGGTCTCGGGCTTGCCGCCGCGCGTGAAAAACCACGGCTGCCACGGCGCCACGGTCGAGATGCACGGGATTTCGTTGAGCTCGCACTGGTCCGAGACCGGATTGGTGGTCTCGGGCGTCGAGGCCACCAGCATCAGATCGACGTGGTCCTTCAGGATCAGATCCGCGGCGGCCTCGCCGGCCTTGTTGGGGTTGGACTGGCTGTCCTTGACGATGATTTCCACCGCATAGCGCTTGCCGGCCACGCTCAGGCCGGACTTGAGGAAGTCCTGCATCTGGCCAATGACGAATTTGTCGGCCTCGCCAAATGCCGCGAGCGGACCGGTTTGGGGTGAGACGTAGCCGATGCGAAGGGTTTGGGCCTTCTGGGCGAAGGCACGACCGGCGCTGCCCACGCCGACAGTCAGTCCGGCGGCGCCCAGGGTCTTTAGGACCGTGCGGCGCTTGGACCCAGGCGGGGTGCACCGGTTTTCGTTGTGTGACATCTGCTCCTCCTTTTCGTTGGTCTATGAACGCTGTTGTGCTCATTCTCGGTCTTTAGCTTCGGGGCCGATTCCCCTCAAAAACATCCTGCAGGCGGGCATTGCGGCGCTTGTCGTGCCGTCTCGTTTGCGCCAGGCCTTCTTGCAGACCCTGGCGCCGGATAGGAAGCGCAGGCAGCATGGCGTCGAAGTCGGCTCGACTCATGACGATCAAGCCGCGCGCGGATAGTAGGGCGCAAGGTTAGCGTCGACATTGACCCACACCGACTTGGCCTGGGTGTACTCGCGCATGACCTCGAAGCCCATTTCGCGACCGTACCCTGAGCTGGCCACGCCGCCAAAAGGCGAGGCCGGATTGACCCGCTTGTAGCAGTTGATCCAGACCATGCCGCTCTTGATTTCGCGCGCCATGCGGTGGGCACGCGCCAGATCGCGAGTCCAAAGGCCCGCGCCAAGGCCGTATTCCGTGCCATTGGCAAGGGCGAGCGCCTGCTCATCGGTGCTAAAGCGCGTGACCGAGACGAACGGTCCGAACACCTCTTCCTGCTCGACCCGGTCACCGGGCTTGGCGAGCACCACCGTCGGCTCGATGTAGCAGCCCTTGGCCAGCGTCGCATTGGCGGGCACGCAGCCACCGCACAACACGCGCGCGCCTTGGCTGCGCGCGATGTCGACATAGGCCAGCACGCGGTCGCGGTGATTCACCGAGGTCAGCGGTCCGAGCTCGGTTGCAGGATCAAGCGGATCGCCAATGCGCAGGCTTCGCGCCAGTGCCACGAATCGGTCCAGAAATTCGTCGGCGATCGTTTCATGCAGGATCAGCCGCGAACCGGCAATGCACGCCTGTCCCTGGTTGTGGAAGATCGCAAAAGCGCTTCCGGCCACGGCCGCTGGCAGATCTGCGTCGGCAAAGACAATGTTGGCGCCTTTGCCCCCGAGCTCGAGCTGAACTTTCTTGAGGTTGCCCGAGGACGCCATGACGATCTTGCGACCGACAGCCGTCGAGCCGGTAAATGCGACCTTGGCAATGCCCGGATGCTCGGCGATGTACTGTCCTGCCACGGTTCCGAGTCCAGGCAGGATATTGACGACGCCCGGCGGAAAACCGACCTCGGCCATGAGTTCGGCAATGCGCAGCGCCGACAGCGGCGTGAGATCGGCGGGTTTCATGATGACGCAGTTGCCCGCCGCTAATGCCGGTGCCATCTTCCAGCTGGTGAACATCAGCGGAAAATTCCACGGCACCACCTGGCCCACGACCCCGAGTGGCTCGCGCAACAGATAGTTGAGAAAGCCTGCCTCGACCGGGATCACCGAACCCTCGAACTTGTCTGCCATGCCGCCGAAATAGCGAAACGTCACCGCCGTTCTCGGCACGTCAAGACCCCGTGTATCGCGCAGCGGATGGCCGGTATCGAGCGACTCGAGGCGTGCCAGCGCTTCAGCGTGGGCTTCGATCGCATCGGCCAGTTTCAAGAGCAGCCGGCCGCGCTCCATCGCGGCGAGTCGGCTCCACTTTGGATAAGCTGCGCTGGCTGCGGCAAAGGCCCGGTCAATGTCGGCGGGTCCTGCCATTGCCACCTGCGCAATGACGCTGTTGTCGTGCGGGTTGAGGCTCGGCACGGTTTCTTCCGTGGCCGATGCCACGAATTGTCCGCCGATGAAGAGCTGGGTTTGCATGCTGCAAGGTCCTCTGGCCGCGTCGCGTCGCAGGGTCAGCCGCTTCGGTGCGCGAAGCTGCGGGCCGATCGCGCCTTTATCTGTCGCGCTTGGCGATGGCGGCTAGAACGTCACCGGATAGGGTGGCAACTCGCCGCGTTCGTAGCGCTTGGGCAGATCGGGCGTGGTGTTTTCCCACACAAGCAGCATCGAGCGCTTGGTCGAATAGCCCTTGTGGCGGATGTCGGCAGGCATTGCTGCGACGTCGCCCGCTTTCATGGTGACGCGCGCGCGCGGCGCGCCGGTGTTCTTGTCACCCACCTCCCAGGTGATCTCGTCGGACAGTTGCACGAACCACTCGACGCGGTCGTTGCCGTGAAAGATCGGCAGGATGTACTCCTCGGTGGTCGGGCAGAACAGGCTGTTCTTGCACACCGAGGTGACCGACGGATTCCAGGTGACGTCCGAGCGCGACAGGTACTTGAATAGGTTAAAGGCATGCAGCTGGCCCTCGAATCCGGGGCGCGCGCGGATTTCCGGCTCGTCCTGGGGCACGTCACTGAACTGGCGGTTGACCGGCAGGTCATCGCGCAGCGGCGAGTCTGAGGCGAGCCCCGGCATGCGCCGCGTCGCCACCCGGAAGCGCTCGATCGCCGCCATGTTCTCGCCCTGCTTGAAACCAAACGCCGAGCCGGTCTCGGCCGGGGCGGCGAACGGGTCGAAGCCTTCATTGACCCAATCAGCCAGGATGGCCTTGAACGTCGCCATGATGACTGGCGTGTCGAACTGTTCGAGATGGTCGACCCCGGCCTTCTTGAACTCTGCGTTGTAGCTGCCAGCGTAGAGGTCAACGCGGCCATAGTGGTTGCGCGTACCGAGGACGTCATCGAAGTTGACCCAGCCATAAAAAAAGCCCCAGGCGACGTCGCGCATCATGGCGCGCAGGAACGCATCGGCGGGCATTTCGTGGGAACGCGACTGGCCCTTGACCTGCCATGACACCTTGGCGAAGTAAGCATCGCGGCGGAACTCGAAGGCACCGAGGCGAAACGTGCGGTAGCCGGTTAAGGCGTCGGGCTCGGTAGCAGTGATGTTCTGCGGGACTTGGGACAAAACGGCGGACATGGCGGCCTCCTTCGGTACGGTTCGTCGCAGCTTGCGCGCTAGGGGTTCAATGCAGGCAGATTTCGGCCCACTTCTCGATCGAATGTTCACCCTGGATCGTCTGCAGCAAGACGACCCCCTCGGCAATGCCGACGAAACGGTACGCGGCACTTGCGGGCAGGAGCGCCTGATGGCCGCGGCGCATGCGGATCGAACCCATCGGCACCCCCTTGGGCTCGCCCGCAAGTTGCACGCTGCCCTCATGGCCCGCGGCAACCGCCAGGCCCGGATCGTCGAGCTTGACGAACTCGATCTCGAGCTCGCCGTCCATGACCACTGCGAACTCGTCGTGGGCGGCGACGAACCAGGCCGAGGTGCCCTTGGTACGCAGGGCCTCGATGACGTACTCGAGGTTTTTCGCGACCACAACTTTTTCGTAGGGAGCGGCGCCCTTCGCGACCTCGAAGAGATTGGAGAAAACGTAGTGTCTCGGATCATCATTGATGATCTCGATCGAACCTTTTTCGAAATGCTGAAGCGATCCAAACCGGGTCTGGTAACTCATCGTGCCGTCTCCTCGTTGTGACCTCTGGCGCATCTGCGCTTATGCGCGCCGCCGCTGCCTTATCGTCGACAGTTTGGCGCTGAGCATACGGAAGCCCGGGGCCAAGAGCAACGTGGCCGCGTTCGGCAAACGCAAACAGTGCGATCCGAAATGCCGAATTGGCGTGCTGCTGTGCAACACGGAAGTGACTTTCACTCTTCCGTCGAGGTCGTGTCCACAGGAGGAAGGCCAAGCGCCTGGTCCCACTGCGGCTCGCTCGGAAAGCGCGTGAGCAGGAAATCGATGAAGAGCTTGACCTTGGCCGTCGAGCGGTGCGAGGACGGATAGACCGCCGACAGCCAAAGCGGTGGCGCTGCGTATTGGGGCAGCACGCGGCTTAAGCGCCCTTCGAGCAGATCGGCTGCGGCAACCATGGTTGGCAGATACGCAACGCCGGCTCCGGCGCGTGCGAATTCGAGCAGCAGATGTACGCTGTTGGTCTTCAGAACCGGGCGCAGGGCTATCTGGAAGCGCTCGCTGCCATTGATCAGCGGCCAGTCGTCGCCCCACGGGTAGTAGCTGTAACGCGCGAAATCGTGGCGCAAAAGGTCAAGCGGAGTTTCCAGCACCGGTTCTTCGGCGAGGTACTTGGGCGAGGCGCAAAACAGTCCGCGGACGGGAAACAGGCGCCGCTCGATGAGGGAGTTCGAAGCGGCCGGATAGATCTGAATGGCCAGATCAAGACCCTCCTGCACCGGATCGACGACGCGGTCATTGACGTGGATGTCAAATTCGATGCGCGGGTGCGCCTCGCGGAAGTCGACCAGTGCCTTGGAAAAGTGACCGAGTGCGAATCCGGGAAGCACGTGGATGCGCAGCGTGCCTCTGAGCGCGCTGACTTCCTCGCGCGAGCGCAGGCTCAGTTCCTCAACACGCGTCAGAAGGTCACGGCAATCGCGGTAGTACGAGGTGCCTGCCTCGGAGAGTTTGATGGCGCGCGTGGATCGATGAAACAGAGAAACGCCGAGGTGTTCCTCAAGCTGCTTGACGCGCGTTGTGGCGACTGATTTGGCTACGCCCATTTGCCGCGCGGCATTGGCGAAGCTCTCGGTCTCCGCGACCCGGACAAACGCTTCAATGCTGAGAATCAGATCCAAGCCCGCCCCTACGCCGTGCCGATGTGCGGCCCACCGGTCGCTCCCTTCCCCGATCTGATGTTACTGCATCTGCACCAACAGGAATCGGTCCCTGCGCAGAGCCGCCGCGCGCTGCGTGCCGACGGCTGTTTTCCGTCTTGCATAATCTCGACGTCCGCGTCCTTGCCAGTTCACAGTGAGAAAGCGGGCGACGCTTCAATCGTTAGGCCAGGACGGCTCGTCTCGCTGCGAAAATTGCGCCAAATCGGCCTATTCGTTAAGCGTTTTTGCGCATAGTCTTGCGATAAAGATCGCCGAGCTTCGCCAATGCGCAGGATTTCCTTCAATCGATAGAGGACATGCATGAACAAGACCCGAGCACGTGTCGTGGTTTCGAAGGATGGCCCGTACCTCGTCTCGGGAGATGTGCGGCTCTCGAAACAGACGATTGTCACGGATCAACAAGGCGGCTCCGAGTCCTGGGAAGAAAGTACGCTTTTCAAGCCACAGCAGACCTATGCGCTGTGCCGATGTGGCCATTCGGCGTCAAAGCCTTATTGCGACGGTGCTCACGCCAAAGTCGGGTTTGACGGCAACGAAACAGCAAGTCGAAGGCCGTATCTGAGCGAGGCGCGTACCATCGAGGGTCCGACGATGGTCCTCACCGACTCAGAAAAGCTCTGCGCATTCGCCCGCTTTTGCGACCCCAACGGACAGATCTGGAATCAGGTCGAGCGCTCCGATGATCCCGCCATACGCGAATTGTTTGTTCGACAAGTGGGGAATTGTCCGAGCGGACGCCTCGTTGCCTGGGACAAGAAGACGAAAATGGCGGTCGATTCCGCGTACCCGGTTTCTATCGGCCTGATCGAAGACCCGGCGCAGGCGTGCAGTGGACCGATTTGGCTGCGCGGTGGAATTCCTGTGATCGCGGCCGATGGCTTCGAATATGAGGTTCGCAACCAGGTAACGCTTTGCCGATGCGGGCAGTCGCAAAACAAGCCGTTTTGCGACGGCACCCATGCGCAAACGAAGTTCACCTCGGCATAGCCAAAAACCATGACCGATTTTGCGGCATCCCCAGGCCGTCGACATGAATCAGGGCCCGAAACAAGATCAGCCGATGCGACGGCCTGGGGCTGGTTCGTTCAGTGTGCGCACGGAAAGTCCTGGTTCGGACTCGGCCTTGATCAGTGCGGGGCTCGAGGCACAAATCAACCGCACGGAGGCCGCCTTTGCCGACTACGCGGTCAGACGGGTCAGTCGGGCTGCCTTGGCCAGCATTTCAGGCTGGCTTCACGATCGGGCTTTAAAGGTCAGCTGGCTTTATCGTTAGCCCTGAGCGCAGAACGGACGCCGGGCTAAGGGCGCAACCGGCATTCTTCGAGGCGCGAGCGCTTCTGCGGAGGTGCGTTACGCTTGTGTGCCGGCTGAGTGTCGGAGTTCCTCGAGCCAGCGCAGCGGTACCGGAATCAGCATTTCGAGCGCTCGCTGACCATAGGCCTTGCCCAACGGATCGATGCGGGCAGACGCCATCCCGCCACCGCCAAGCGCGTGCTCCAGAACGAAGTTGAATGCAAAAAGGCCGGGCACTTCAAAGCGTGCCACCGGTCCTTCGACGATGCCTTCGAAATGCGCCGCCATACGCTGCGCAGTGAGCGTCCTGCGCAGATGCGTCAGGTACTCGGGTCTGCGGCAGAATATCGCAATGTTGGAGGCATCTCCCTTGTCACCAGAACGCGCATGGGCCAACAAGGCGAGAGGTCGCTCCGAGCAAAGCTCCTGCGGCTCGTCGGGCGCTGTTGCACAAGCAGGCGATGGCTTGATGGGCGCAACGTAGCCCCCGCCCGTGGCAACAACGACCTGCCACTGTTCGTCTCTGTCAAGAGAGACCGTCGCAGGCGGCAGCGAGGCTTTGTCGATAAAGAAAGTGAACAGGCGCACCAGTGGAGTTGGTTTGGGCCGACCACCAATAAGTCCGGTCGTGCCCGGTGCGAAGCTCAAGCCGGCTGATCCAAGCTGCCGCGCAAAAAGGTCGAGCGCGCCACGGTCGCAGTGATCAACCACCAGACGCAGCACGACCTCGCGCACGTGGCGGGCGCGGCTGTCCTTGCCATAGGATGCCTCCGCTCCCAGTGCCTCGATATGCGTGTTCGAGAAATCCGCCATGCCGCGCTCGTGAAACAGTGCGCGTGCGCGCTTGATCAGCGCATCGGCCGATCGCTCTGCCTTGCGCGCAGCGTCGACGCCGACAATCGATATCAGGCCTATGGCCCGAAATCCGTCTTGATAGGTGGCACTGACCTTGTAGTGCGCGTTCGGCGGCCGTCCGCGCACACCACTCACGCGCACGCACTGCGGTGCGACGGATTCAAGCACCACGTTGGAAAAATCCGCCGTCACGTCGGGAAGGAAATAGGCGGCCGGGTCTGCGATTTCATAGAGCACCTGCTCAGCGACACAGGGTGGGCTGACCATGCCTCCCGTACCCGCGGGCTTGGTCACCGAGAAGGTGCCATCGGCCACGCATTCGGCAATCGGATAGCCGATGTTATGCCAGTCCGGAATGCTCTCCCAATCGGTGAAGAGGCCACCTGTAACCTGTGGGCCGCATTCGAGGAGATGACCGACCAAACTGCCAGCCGCCAGTCGGTCGTAGTCGTCGCTGCGCCAGCCAAATTCGTGGATGAGGGCGCCAAGCGCCAAAGCGCTATCGACGCAGCGACCGGTGATGACGACGTCGGCGCCCGCCGCGAGGGCGCGGGCAATCGGAAATGCGCCAAGGTAAGCGTTCGCCGACAGAAGTTTCTCTGGCAGCGCCGCGCCCGAGGAGGCCTCGCGCAAGTCACGGTGGGCCAATGTCGCCATCAGCGGCATCAGGTCGTCACCCTCCACAACCGCGATCCGCAAGGCGATGCCAAGTTGCGACGCGGCGCGCTCCAGCGCGCGCCGGCAGGCCCTGGGATTGATCCCTCCGGCGTTGGACACGATGCGCACACCACGCGTGGCGATGATGCTCAGATGGGGCGCGAGATAGTCTGCAAAGTCGGAGACGAAACCTTCCTCGGGATCCCTGCTGCGTGCACGTGCCAGAAGCGACATCGTCACCTCGGCCAGGTAGTCCATGACGAGGTAGTCGACAGGAGTGGCAAGCAATTGCGGGATTGCCATGGGACTGTCCCCCCACGCGCCACTTGCGCCGCCGATGCGAACGATTTGTTCAGCCATCAGCTGGATCACCGTCGGAGCGCGTCGTCCAGTTGGGCGCGCGCTTCTCGGCGAACGCGGCACGCCCCTCGACGGCGTCATCGGTACGTGAGGCGATGGTGATCTGCGCTTCTGCAAAAGCGAGCGCGGCGTCAAAGTTCATCGATTCCATGGCCAGCATGGCGAATTTGCCGCGCCGCACCGCGCTAGGCGAGGTGAGGGCGATCTGCCGGACCAGCTCGTCGATGCGCGCATCCAGCACGGCCAAAGGCACGACCTCATTGACAAGGCCGATCGCCTCTGCACGCGCGGCGTTGATTAATTCTCCCGTGAAGCACAGCCAGCTAAGATCGCGTGGCGCGATCATGCGGCGCAGGTAGACCATGACTTGCATCGGAAATACACCGACCTTGGCCTCGGGCAGACCGAAGCGGGCATGGTCGGCGGCAATGGCCAGGTCGGACATGGCCAAAAGGCCCATGCCGCCGGCCACGCAGGCGCCGTTGACGCGAGAGATCACGGGAATTCCGAGCCCACGCGCGGTGCGCGCGAGGCGGCCGAATTCGGTCATCGGATTCTCCAACTCGGCAGCGAAGGAGGCCTCTCCCCGTGACAGATCGGCGCCCGCGCAAAACGCTTTGTCGCCCGTGCCGGTAAGCACGATCGCCCGCAGCGAAGACTCGCCTGCGGCAGTCTCAAATGCACGTTGCAGGCCGGCCATCACCGCTGCGTCGAGCGCGTTGCGCTGCTCCGGCCTGTTGATGCATATCCAAAGGGCGCGGCCACGGCGCTCAGTGACGATGGCTGCAGCGGCGCCGGCAGGCATCGCGCTAGCTGCCGGAAGAGGGGTCTGCGGGGCGCGGCTTGTCGCCTGTCCAGCCGCTAGCCGCCGCAATCGCCGCAGAATGCTCGCCAAGCCGTGGCGCGAGGCGCTCGATCTCCAAAGGCGTTCGAGAGAACTGCAAGGGGGACCGGGCAACCATCAGCGGGCCTTCAGTTGGGTGATCCATGTGCCGAAAGAACCCGACTGCCTTCAGGTGCGCGTCGTCAAACAGATCGTCGACCGAATTGACCCGGCTGGCGGGAATGTCAAACCGCCCAAGCGTGTCGAGCCAATCGTCGGTCGTCCTGCGGGCTATTTCCTGCGCGAGAAAGTCGCCCACGCTCTCCGCATGGGTCGTGCGGCTTTGCATCGAGCGAAAGCGCACGTCTTCCTCGATCAGCGCCGCGCGGCCTACGATCTCGCCGAATTTGCGCCAGTGACTGTCGGTGTAGACGACGAGCGACAGGTAGCCATCGCGTGTTGCATAAGGACCGCGTCGGCGCGACAGGAGTCTGCCATATCCGGTCGCGCCAAGAGCTGGCACATAGGCGCGTCCGCCGGCGTGATCCGCCAACACAAACTGCGCCATGGTCTCGAACATCGGCACTTCGACTTTCTGGCCCTCGCCTGTCTGCAGGCGATGATGGAGCGCAGCGAGCACGGCGATGACGACATGCAGTCCCACAACGCGATCGCACAGATTGATCGGTGCGTAGCGTGGCTTGCCATCGACGCGATCAAACATTCCAGCCACGCCTGATGCCGCCTGCATCAGGTCGTCATAAACGGCACGACCCGCGTACGGGCCGCCCTGGCCGTAACCGACGGCCGCGCAGTAGATGATCGACGGATTGATCGTCACCGCATCTTCATAGCTAAGCCCAAGGCGCGCCATGGCCTGTGGGCGAATATTCGACACGAGCGCGTCAGCATCGCGAATCAGCGCGAACAGTTGCTCGCGATCGGCTGCCTTCTTCAGGTCAAGTACGATGCCGCGCTTGTTGCGGTTCGCGCCCAGAAAGAGCGGCCCCATGCCCGGATTGCGGGTCGGCCCGATATGGCGCATCGAATCCCCTTCGGGCGCTTCTATCTTGATCACGTCGGCGCCCAGATCGCCAAGCATCTGTGTGGCGGACGGTCCCATCACGACCGTCGTCAGATCAAGCACGCGCACACCCTTTAGGGGTCCGCTCATCGAGTCTCCGTTCTGGATTGAGGGCGGCGACGCGCTGCCGGCTCTGCTGCCTCGTCGGTATGCGTCCCCTGGTGCCAGGTCATCTTGCTTCAGTCGACACAATATACGACTCACGGGCAGCTCAGCAATTCGCCATCGCGAAAAACTCTACGCTACTGCGATGATGTTACGCCGGCGCTGTGCCAGGCGCAAGCGCTGCGGGGACGCTGCCCGAATCTGCCGCAACGAGCGCGGCCGCCCGCGCCGGCGGGATCACGCGATGGCGCCCAAGCGTGCCGATTTTCCGGCGGTGCCAGCAACGCCCAGATAAAATGAGCAAATTCCATCCGGAGCGCCGTATGTCAAAGATCGTCGAGCGAACGCTAGATGTATTCGAAGTGTTTGCTGCGCAGAAACGGCCGCTGTCGCTGACAGATCTTGCCCGGCTGCTCGGCATCCCGATTTCGAGCTGTCACGACGTGGTGCGCGCATTGCAGGATCGCGGCTACGCCTACGAAATCGCCCCGCGTGCCGGTTTCTATCCGACGCGCCGGATGCACAATCTTTGCGAGATTATCGCCGCCAACGATTCGGTCGTGCAGCGCGCGCGCATTGCGCTCGAGCAAGTGCGCGACGAATTGCAAGAGACAGTCAGCCTCGCCAATGCGAGCGGATTGCGTGTCGTCTATCTCCTGGTTCTCGAGCCGGCCCAGCCCCTTCGCTATTCGGTCACGGTCGGGTCGGAAATTCGCAGCATCTACGCCACGTCGGCGGGCAAGGCGGTGCTCGGTACGCTTGACAAAAAGGACTTGGAAGAAGCGCTCGCGACGCTCGAACTCAAGCGATTCACGCGCAAGACGATTACCTCGAGAGCACGCCTGCTTGCCGACATTCGCAAGTCGACAGCGCGCGGCTGGTTTCTCAACCTGGAGGAGAGTCTGCCGGGCGTTACGACGATTTCGCGTTCATTTACAAGCGGCAATTCCCGCTACGTCATCACCGTCGCCGGGCCTACCGATCGCATGCAAGCCAAGCTTGAGGAATCGGCGCGCTTGCTCGTCCGAGTGGGCACCTCGCTTAGTGACATCTCGAATTGACGAGCGCCTGGCAGATGCGGTGCTCGACAGGCAACGCAGGTAGCCCGGCTGGTTCAGCGTGTCTTTTGCCGTGCGAGGCGAGCCTGCGAACTCAGTGGGCGCTCGCGGCTTCTTTTAGAACGACCTTTTCAGGCGATTCGCCGTAGGGTGGCGAATAAATCACGAGCAGCTTGATGCGCTCGCTGATGACCTGGATATCGTGAAACACGCCCGCGGGAAAGAACATCAGGTCACCGGCAGAAATGTGATGCTGCACGCCATCAATCTCGGCCGTGGCCTCGCCCTCGATGACATACGCTGCCTGTTCCATGCCGGGATGAGCGTGGGCCAATGCACCCGCATGGCGTTCGATATCGCCGTAGATGATTTCCATGAACTGCGCGCCGTTGACTCCGGGTGCGACCAGCCGGTAGTTCCTGGTCCCCTCGTGATTGGCCGGACTATAGGGAGAAACATCCTCGGGCCGAACGACATATTTCTTGTCCATGGGTCTCCTCGCCTGAAAAAAATCCTGCGCCAGCGATGTGCTGACGTGTAATAATACGCTACAGCGCAACAAAATTCGCTATAGCGCCATTCTAGGGGTTAAGCCGCCGAGACGGCAAAAATCCGCGCGTGCGCCGGAGACCGCGAGCAAAAGGGGTGAGATGACCATCGATGACGCTTATGCCGTCAAGCGCGCTGATGCGCCGGCTGCGCAGGACAGTCGCAGGCGCGCAGTCATGGCGGCCATCGTGGGTAATACGCTGGAGTGGTACGACTTTGGCGTGTACGGTTTCCTTGCGGTCGTGATTGGCAAGCAGTTCTTCGCGACGGCTGACCCCTACGTCGCTCTTCTGCAAACTTTCGCTGCTTTCGGCGTCGGCTTTGTGGCTCGCCCGCTTGGCAGTGCGCTCATCGGCCGGCTTGGCGACGTTGCCGGTCGCAAGGCGGCTTTGCTCGCGACCATTGCGATGATGGCCTTTGGCACCCTGGCGATTGGCCTCGTGCCGGGATACCGCAGCATTGGCATCGCGGCTCCGACCGTCCTTGTCAGCGCGCGTCTGCTGCAGGGCCTGGCGGCGGGAGGCGAGTGGGGCAATGCCGCGGCTTTCCTGTCCGAATGGGCCGGCCCCGGCCGACGCGGTCTGTGCGGCGGGCTGTTGCTCTCAAGTGTTGCCGCAGGGCTGCTGCTTGGCTCGGGCATCTGCGCTCTGTTGAGCACGGTTCTTACTGCGGATGAACTGGGCGATTGGGGCTGGCGCGTACCGTTTCTGGTCGGTGCAGCGCTTATCCCAATGGGCATCTACATGCGACGAAACGTTGACGAGGCGCCCGCATTTCGCTTGGCGCGCGCGGGCACTAGCGCAGCGTCCAAGCCGCATTTCATCCTTCCGCTCGCGCGCGCCACGTGTGTCTGTTTGCCGCTGCTGGTGGCATCGTACATGGCGACCGTCTACATGCCCACCTACGCACAGTTGTACGGGCACATCGAGCGCTCCTCGGCGCTTTGGGCGAATACGCTGGCGCTGGTGCTTAGCGTCTGCCTCGCACCACTGGTGGGTCACCTGTCTGACCACTATGGGCGCCGTCCCTCGATGATGGCCTGCGCACTGCTGATGGTGGCGCTGTCCTACCCACTTTATGCCCTGATCGCAACCGGACTGCCGTTTGCCGCTTTTCTTGCCGTCCAGCTGTTGCTGACAACCGTGATCGTCGGCTTTACCGGATCTGCGCCCGCCTGCGTCACGGAACTCTTCTCGACGTCGAATCGCTGCGTAGGGTCATCCCTTGCGAACGCGCTTGCGGCAGTGCTGGGTGGCTTCACGCCATTTATCTCCACCTGGCTCATCCACACCACCGGCTTGGTTTCCTCACCCTCCGTGCTCGTCATCCTGGCGGGTGCAGCCGCGTTCATGGCCCTGCTCAAAATGAACGAGACCGCGCACGCAGAGCTCGCCTAGCGAGGCGCATGCTGAAGTCGTCGCTGCACCGCCTGTGCCGCTCGCCCCGCGCGACGCGTTCCCCTGAGTTTTCCCTGTAAGGTGCGCAAACTGACCCCTTGAAATTGAGAATGGCCGATATATATTTGCCGCAGGCAGTCAGGTTCGGTCTGATCCACAGATAGACGTTGGGGAAAAAGTGCTAGCCCACAGCGCACAGCGCGCTGAGTCATGAATATTTTTGACATCTATTAGGGATTCTGCCATGCAAGACACGTATTCGACATCCGTTGCCGGTGCAGGCGCCCCGGAGATCCCGCATCCGACGCAGGCCGGGCGATTGCATTCGCGCTGGGCGGCAGCAGCGATTCACCTGGGTATCTCTTTCCTTATCGGGCTCGCGGCCTTCGCAGTCGTCCATTTCGTCTGGTATCCCAATGCGTTCTGGCAAATGTCAGGCGGACGCAGCCTGTTTTTTCTGGTTGTCAGCGTCGATATCGTCATCGGTCCGCTGATTACGCTGACAATCTTCAATCCGAAAAAGTCGCGCCGCGCTTTAGCGCTCGACCTCACGATCATCGCAGTGCTCCAGATCGCCGCGCTTTCGTATGGGGTCTGGACGATTGCCAAGGCTCGGCCCTTATTCGCTGTATTCAATGTGGATCGTATAACGGTTGTTACGGCCTCTGAACTGACAGCGTCCGATATGGCCGCGGCGCAGAGGCCAGAATTCAAGTCGCTTCCCTGGTTCGGTCCACAACTGATTGCAGTGCGACACGCGCAAAACGGCGCAGAGACGAATGAGCGAATCGAATTGGCGATGGCGGGTCGCGACGTGCCGCAATTGCCCAAATACTATATTCCGTACGGCGAGGCTACTGCGGAGGTGCTTCGCCATGTGCAGCCGCTCAGTGCGTTGGCGGAGAAAAACGCCCAGAAACGGGATGCCGTTCAAGCTGCGATCTCCCATCTGGGCCACGACATTGGCGATCTAGGTTTCCTGCCGACCGTGGCGCGGGGTGACTGGGTCGCGGTGGTCGATATGAAGACCGCCGCAATCATTGATTACTTACCGTTCAACGGGTTTTGACGCGGGTCCAGTGAGCGTCAAATGGCAGGCTCGGACGGGCGTGCAAGGCGGATCGAGTCACAGATTTGCGTCCCCGAGGCCTGGTGCAGTTCGGTCGTAGCCGCATCCTCGCTTTCCCGAAATCAGCCATTGATGGCTTCTCGATCCGAAGCGGGAGAAGCCGCGGCCCGTCGATTTCGCTCGGGAGCAAACGAGCAATATTAAAACGTGTGTGCTGGACGGAGCGGATCAGGGCCGGGCAACATGTCCATGCCGTACCGACTGAGAAGTTCAGGCGTCATCGTGATAGGCGGGGCAAAATTAATTGGCGGGAGAACCCGTTCGGTTGCCGGCATCGCGAACTCCACCAGGGCCGCTTCAAGGCTGGAGGGTGTGTAGCCGTTGAGGAACCGTGCGGATTCGCTGTCCACGCGAAACGCGTGCCGCGTATTGCGCGGGACCATCAGGAAGTCTCCAGTCCTCGCCGTCTTGATCTCCTCGCCGATCAGGAAAGTAATCTCCCCGGCGAGCATGTAGAAGGTTTCGTCGGACCATGTGTGTTTGTGCGGCCCCGGGCCTGCGCCCTTGCGCAATAGCTCCTCCATCATGGAAAAGCGCCCGCCCGTGTCCTTGGATTGAGCGAGCACGATCCACAGGCCGTCGAGCCACCAATAGGCTGGCGCGGAGTCGACGTTGTGAATGAAAAGCTCCGCGCCGGGCATCGGCGCTAGGGCATTTGACGTCTCTGCGGTCATTGGGGGTCTTTATGCACTGTGTGAAGGCGTGCCTTCCGCGAGGAAGTACAACGGCTTGGTCATCTTGAATGCGTCAGCGATGTCGGGTGGCCCAAGAGCCCGCACGTCCGACGGCAAAGGGTCAAGGCGGGGGCTTCATTGGGTCACAGAAACTTCGATCTGGACCCGTCGATCGGGTTGCAGGCAGTCGATCAGACTTTTCGTTGGACGCGTGCCTTGGCACTGATCGGCAGACGTCACGGGATTGGACCCGTCCATTCCTCTTGCCACCATGCGCTCAGGGGGGATGCCAGCGGATTTCTCCAGGTAAGCCTTCACGGCATCTGCGCGGCGCGCTGACAGCCGCTGGTTATACCCGGCGGGACCGAGGCGATCCGTATATCCCGAGATGGTGATCAACGAATAGCTCGTGCCCTTCAGGCTGGCAGCGAAGCGGTCAAGAGACGCTTGACCTGCGGGCTTGACGTTGGCCCCGTCGAAATCGAACAGCGCGTCGGCCGAGAGTACAGATGTTTTCGGTGATGACGGCACGATAGCCACAGGCGATGGCGCGGCAGGCGCGATCTCTGGTGCAGGTGGAGGAGTCGGGGCCGGGATCTCTGCGACTCGTTCGGGGGCAGACCCAGACGAGCCGAAGCGGTAGAGAAGGCCGAAGGAGACCAGATCGATGTCCCCTTTATTGCCGATTCCATCATCGACGCGATAGCGTTCAACCTCGAATCGAAGTCCAATCGCTCGTGTCAAGGGGTACTCGAGTCCGGCACCGACCTTGAAATTCGTGGCGCGACGGCTTGGACTGGGATTGGTCACGTCGACAGCACCACCGCCGCTAAAGGAATCCGACGCTTGCGTGACGTTGACACCGATCCGCGCAAAGGCCGAGAGATCGTAAATGAGTGGAACTGTCCCGACCGCGTCCAGATTCAAACCACGCAGCCTCGTGTCTCCCGACAACGTTCCAGGAGGAAGCGTATCGGCCTTGAATCCGAACTTGCCGAGATCGAAGTAGCCGCCTTCAACCGCGAAGTATCGGTTGAATTGATAGCCGCCAAAAAGCTTGAAGCCCGCATCGCGATCGTCGTCGTGAATCGAGCGGATGGAGAGTCCATCACCCCTTAGTTCATCGGAGATGCGGTCATTGTCGATGGTTGCCTCGGACTGACCACCGTTGACGCCGGCGTACCAGCCCGGGTCAGCGGCGCACGCGGGCTGGCCCGATAGCAGCGCGCCTGCCAAAAGCGCGGACATCCCCGTCAAAACGTATCGCATGCTCTTCTCCCCGTTGCGCCTGCTTGATGACCAAGAATCGATGTGCCGGCGCCCTCAGTCGCAACCTGCCGGTGAAGCGGCGTTGCCTGGAACCGAAACGGTGTTGGAATCAAAGACGAACGCCCCGGCCGTGAAGGCGCCGGCAAGCAGACGACCGCACGAACTGGCCCCGGTTGTCATCGTGATGCTTGCAGAGGCGAGAATGCTTCCGGCAAATTCGGAATAGGTGCCAAGCGTTGCAGAACTGCCTGCTTGCCAGAAGACATTCGAGGCCTTCGCGCCGTTGATGAGGAGGATGCGCGTGTGAGCCGCGGGCGAGGGGGCGCCAGCGGCGGTGTCGATGGTGCTTGCCGACTGGAATACGAATATCGCGTCAACGTTACCCTGTGCATCCAGCGTGAAGTCGTTGGAGATGAGGATCGAGGTCGCTGATGTGTAGACACCGGGATAGAAGAGGTTTTGCCCGACGACCGTCGCGCTTCCGGTCGGCGCCCCGAGCCCGGTGGGTGCCACGATCGGTGTTCCCCCGCCTAGCGACCCGGCGGCGGGTGGCCCAGCGGGAGGCGTGATGCTCAGGAAGGCCGCGTCGAGTGCAGCCAGCACGGCGTTCGCCGTGGTGCTATCCGGATAGGTCGGCGTGACCACCGTGCCATCGATCGTTGGAGCCGATCCCGCGCAAAGCCCAAATCCCCCGGTATTGTTGACGGGTATCGCGTTGCAGGTCGCAGTCGGGTCGAGCACGACATTTCCGACGATCTGGGTCTGAGGCACGGCCGAAGCGTTGGTCACGCCCGCTGTTGCGGCGATCGCGAAAGGCGCGGCCACTCCGAGGTTGATCGGAGCAAGGCCGGTGGTTGCGGTGCTTCCGGTTTTGAAGCTGAAGGAGTACGGGCAGCTAAGGCCGGTCCCGGTCGCGCTGGTTGTGGCCGCGGTTGACACCATCCCCACGTACGACGTGTTGACGAGGAGGGCGGCCGAAGTCGTGAGCGTGGCGACGTTGGTGGTCGCGTCATACGTCACCGATGACGCAACGAGAGCAGACTGACCCATCGGAGTCAGCGTGAACGTTGCGGCATTGATGGTGGCGGCATTCATCGGCAAGCTGAATGTGACCGAGACCTGCATTCCCCCGTTGGCAATGCCTGCCGTACTGGTCGATGCTGAGGGATTGCCGTTGGTCGGATCTGACGCGGTGATCACGGGGATGGTTGGACCCGTCGTGCTCGTACAGTTGGAATTGCCGGTTGGGGGCGTTCCCGGCGGCGCTGGCGGTGTGCCGGGTGGTGTGCCATTACCCGTACCGACTGGATTGACACCGCCTGAACCGAGAATCTGGTCGCGACCGCCGCCGCCGCCGCAACTGGTCAATATCGCAATCAAGATCAGCGCTGAAATAACGCTACGTGAATTTCGCATTGCTGTGATCCCGGTCATCTCGCGTCTCCTTCGTCGCGCGCAAATTCAGATGCAATCGGAACTGGTTGCGAAACGCCACTTCAACGCACCCCTCGGGACTCGAGGGATTTCGCCGCTTGGCCCGAAAGTCTCCTCCGAGCCCGTTGACTCATCTGTGCGCTAGAGCACAAAGGGACAGGATCTTTCATCGGAATTGCCGTTTTCCCTTCTGGCTCGGGGACAAGCTCGTCCGCCCAAGCAATCGTCACTTCCGAATCCCGCTCGCCATGGCCCCGTCTTGGCGAAGGCAGGCTCATTCCGCCTTCACTGCGCGAAGTCCGAAAGTCGGTCCAGCCTTTACCAATGCTTGGCGCCATAGCTGCGGATCCAGCCGGCTTCGCCTGCCCAAACCCGCGGCGGACTTGGTACTCTGTGGTCGGCGCGAGTTGGTCATCGGCTGGTTGCCTCGCCAGCCTCTATTGCGGAGATCTCCCATGAGACGGTCAATCTCGTCGGCTGTATGCATCGGACTTTGCTGCTTCCTGAGCGACGCCAGCGCGCAGTCGTGCACGCTTGACCGTGCGACCGGCACCACGATCGATGCACAACCGATGCTCAAGAATGGCTACGGCAATCGATGGAATTTCGCGACCAATTCGATTGCCTTCATGCAGCCCGATGCAACCGGGTTTTACCGTATCTACACCATGAAGCCGGACGGCAGTGCTCGCGCCGAATTCAATCCTCCCGGCCTTCCTTCAGGTCATCGCGGCTCGGTCTATTGGTACCCCGATGGGCGCTACCTGCTGTTCACAGCGCAAAAGCCCGATTGGACAGATACCAAGATGTTTGGCATTCCTGCGTATGGAGCGCTGCCGGGCTGGGGCACCCATGACGATATCTGGATTGCAAGCGCCGATGCGACCCGTGCCTGGCGACTCACCAACGATCCCAACACCAAGCGCGAAGGCGAGCTTCTTCCCGTCATCTCGCCAGACGGCCAGAAAGTCGCTTGGGGCATGCGCCAGGCAGATAAGAGCTATTTCCTGAACATTGCAGATTTCAGTGACACGCCGGCGCCGCACCTTTCGAACATCGAGTCGCTAAGGCCAGGTGAAGGCAAGTATTTCGAGCCAGGTGGATTTTCTTCAGACAGCCGCTTTCTGGTTTACACCACCGACGACGGAACGCACAACTTCTGGGCCAGTCAGATCTATGTACTCGACTTGGCCACCCGAACCACGACTCGACTGACACAGGGCAAGACGTATAACGAACATCCGAACGTCGTGAAGACACCGACTGGTGACTGGATTATCTACATGAGCGACAAGGGATCCGATCGCTTCCCCGGCCATGTCACCCTTGGAACTGATTGGTGGGCCATGCGGCTTGATGGTTCAGGCGCCAAGCGTCTGACCTTCATGAACTCGAAAAAGCCGAACAATGTCGAGAGCCTTGGCGTACCGATGATCGCAACCACTGCGGCCATCAGCCCCTCGGGCGACTATTTTCTTGGTGATATACAGGATGACCTGGTGAAGCAGACGGGCCTGGTTCGAATCGTCCGGTTCACGTGTGATCCAGTGCGATGATGGAGGGCTCAACGGCCGATCCTCAGCCCCGCGGCGTGGCAGGGGTGCGACATCGCACCTGGCTGCTTGTGACCGAGTGCCGTCTTACCAATGCTGCCAGACGACTTCAGTTCCTCCCGAGATCGAGTGACCCATCAGCTGCTCTCCCGCTTGATCTCTGTTCAGCGCAACAATGGAGTTTCCGATTTCCATTTGAACAAAGGCAACTCATCGCCGATCGCACGTCCGATCCTGATGCTCGGCTTCTCGACGAGGTAGTAGCCAAGCGCGGCGAATACTAACGTAAGCGCGAACGCCGAGCAGATCGCCAACCACGGCCTGTGCGATAAATGCAACACGCGGGTAGCGAGCGCAATCGCTATTGGCGCGTGGAAGAGGTAGATGCCATAGGAAAGATTGGCGCCAAAATCGGTCAATGGCGCTGACCACTTCATTCGTTGAATCGTCCCGTGGAATCGGAAAAAAATGTAAAACGCGACGGCTGCGAGGAGGTAGGTGATCACGTAGCGCATGGCTTCTTCAGCGTAAGCCAGTTTGCAAATAGGCCATATCAACGCAACAAACACGAAGGACGAGAGGTGGAACTCCCGCCCATTGGCCGGCGACCAGGTTGAACAACGCAGGAGGTCGCCAAGATACATCAGAGATAAGGCCAGAAACAGGACGACGGGAAAGTTGTGAGCGCTCATATGCCGGGCCAAGGCAAGGAAGAAGGCGC